>MDSZ01267307.1_pt1 | contig 10943 bp, 11 predicted proteins | sample 811201 | NCBI WGS metagenome assembly MDSZ01 (sample SAMN05326647, study PRJNA326480) | marine metagenome | isolation source: seawater | place: Indian Ocean: North | collected 2010 | reverse complement strand
TTTTTAAAAAATTATCAAATTTAAAATTTTTGATTAAATGAAAGCCGTCAATTTTATCTTCCAGAACTTCCCAACCATCAACTTTTTTTAAATAATTATGAATTTCGTCAGAATTAAAAGGAGGTATATTACCCTCACATGGTACACATTTTTTGCTTGCTAAATCACTCATTCGAAAAAAACATTTTACTATTTTCTGAATTGTTTTTTATTAAATAAAAATTACTTATAGTTTTTTGCTTTTTTTTTAAATTTCTTAACATATACAAAATATTCTCTAAACTAATTTTTTTACAATTCGTATTATATATACAATAATCATATTTAATTAAGAAATTCTTTAAATAGTCAATATTGTCCATATTCTCAAAAATATATTTTGAAAATTCTATAATAATGAGGGGCTCTTTTTTTTTTATTACTTCCAACGACCCTTTAATTGCATTTATTTCATTACCTTCGATGTCTAATTTTATCACTACAGCATAATCATCTAAAAAATACTCATGTAATAAATTATCAATTTTTATCGATTTAACTTTTAAGGCTGAAGTAAAATTAAAATTAGTGTGTGTTTGAGAGCTTTCCCAATCATTTACACTTTCATTAAATAAAATATTTTCCCCATCTGAATTAGAAACTGCATTGTTAAAAAATTTTATATTTTTAAAATTATTTAGTTTTAGATTTTTAATAAATTCATTTAAAGTATTTTTTGAAGCTTCTATTGATATAATTTTGTTTTCTTCTGATAATGAAGCCGTATATAAAGAATAAAACCCATAGTTACATCCGCAGTCAATAAACATTAATTTTTTTTTCTTAGAAAATCTTTTAATTGTATTTAGCTCATGATTGTCATCAAAATCACATTTTTTTAACAAAAAATACGACGTTTTATTTTTATTTATACTCCCATAAACTTTGAAATCATATATTTTTAAAATTAAATCATTTATTAAAAAATTTTTGATAACTCTAAAAACTATATAATAAAAAAAACTATCTCTAAATTTTCTAATATCATTCTTTTCGAGATATCTTTGAAAAATTGATGTTAAAAATTTTGATTTTATCACAGTATTTGGAGCGGGCAAAGGGGGTCGAACCCTCGACCTTCTCGTTGGCAACGAGACGCTCTACCACTGAGCTATGCCCGCTTTTATAAAATAAAAAATACTGTTTTTTAAAATTATAAGCAATACTAATCGTTGAAACTCTTTAAAAAAAAATATAGAAAATTACAGTTATGTTTTCAAACAAAATTATCCTAATTTCTGGTGGAACTGGTTCATTTGGAACACAAATGCTAAAAAGTCTAATTAAAACTAAAGTTAAGGAAATTAGAATATTTAGTAGGGATGAAAAAAAACAAGAAGATCTTAGGCGATCTCTTAAAGATAAAAGAGTGAGTTATATAATTGGTGATGTAAGAGATTATAAATCTACTTTATCTTGTACTCGAAAAGTGGATTATGTTTTTCAAGCAGCCGCTTTAAAACAAGTTCCTACTTGTGAATTTTTTCCTCTTGAAGCTTACAAAACAAATGTGATTGGAACTTCAAATATTATTGATGCATCGATTGAAAATGGAGTAAAAAAAATTGTTGTTCTAAGTACAGATAAGGCAGTTTATCCAATAAACGCTATGGGTATATCAAAGGCTATGATGGAAAAAGTTGCAATTTCAAAAGCTAGGGACGTATTAACAAAAAAAATTAATTGTTCTATTTGTGTTACAAGATATGGGAACGTTATGTTTTCAAGAGGAAGCTTAATTCCCTTTTTAATAAATAGGATAAATAATAATCAAGAACTTACCTTAACTGATCCAAATATGACAAGATTTATGATGTCACTTGAAGACTCAGTTAATTTAGTCAAAGAAGCCTTTATTAATGGTAAAAACGGAGACATTTATGTTCAAAAATCTCCTGCTGCCACAATTAAAAATATAGCTATTGCATTACTTAAAATTTTTAAAAAAAATAATAAAATTAAAATCATTGGTCCAAGACATGGGGAAAAAATTCATGAAAGTCTTTGTACGTCTGAAGAAATGGCTAAAGCAAAAGATGAAAAAAAATATTTTAGAATCCCAGCAGATTTAAGAAACATTAATTATGATATACATCAAAATAAAAATAAAATAAGTAAATTGACTGAAGCATATTCGTCAGACAATACATATAGGCTTAATGTTGAGGAAATAATCAAGCTTTTAAAAAAAACTAAAAATACTTTAATATAATAAAATTCTAATTTTTAAATATAATACTTTTTAAAATCTTAACTTTACAATCTTTTAATTTAATTATGTAACCATTTGCATTAATGATTTTACTAATATTATTTTTTTTTAAAAGTGGTCCTTGAGATTTAGTTTTTTTAATTTTAAAAATTTTAATTTTCCATTTTTTTTTATAAATACAAGCAGCTGGGTATGGTCCAGTTAACATGCGGACAAAATTGTTGAAATAAATAAATTTTTTATTTATTAGAGTATCGAAATTCAAATTACTCTCAGATAAATTTCTTCTTTTAAAAATTTTATAATTACTTAAGTTTTGTTTTTTAAAAACTATTTTCTTTTTTTTAAAATCATTTATAAATTTCAAAACTAGCAAATAACCTTTTTTTTCAATTCTTTTAAAAATCACTGGAATATCACCATTAAGCGATAAATTTGTTTGGTGCGAAATAGGTCCACCATCAATAAATCGATTCAACTTAAATAAAGTAATTGCTGATTTATTTATGTTTCGTATTATTTGATGCTGTATTGGAGAACCTCCTCTAAATAAAGGTAATTTTGATGGATGTAAACATATACAAAGAAAATTTTGATAGATTTTTTTGCTAATTATTTCTGACCAACCAATATAAAAAATTATTTGTGGTTTTTTTTTTAAATAATTTTTAATGATTCTATCGGATGTATTACTTAATATTATTACATTATTGTCTCTAATTTCAGATCTAGAGAGTTCGTTTATTTTTGTCGAAAATATTTTAACGTCATCTGAATAAAATTTCTTTCTAATAGTATTTGCTATTTTAAATGCCCACTTTCTATAAACAAAAAAATAAATCTTCATTATGGTGAAATCGATTTTAGATTATAATTTTTTTTTAAATTTAAAAGAATATTTAGAAAAGCCTTTCTACATCTTTTTTTTTTTAACTCATATTCATGAGAATAAATTGATAGAAAATTTTTATTTTTCAAAATTTTTTTAATTTTTTTATTATTTGTAACGTTTAATTCCTTCACCATATTTTCAACTCTTAAATCAGTTCGTAAAAAATTCATTCCTTTAAATTCAGTCGATCCCTTTTCTAATAGTTGCTTTCTGTTATGATTTTGCATTCTATAAGTTGCTATAGATTTATCTGTTGTGAATAGTGACTTAACATTATATTTTTTTAATTGGTTTTTTAACTCATAACATTCTGAGTATTCATGTAATCTTAAATTTCTTGCTAAATATTTTTTTCCAGCAAATCTTATAATTTCTTTATAAATTTTATTTATATGTTTTTTTTGAGATTGAATTTTTAATTTGTGTGGAGGATTTTCAAAATTTAGTGCGTGAGCACCAAAATACAACCAATTTTCATTTAGTTCGTTTTTTAAATTTTTTACTTCAGATAGATTTCTTAATTTGTTGTTTATTTTGCCTTCATAAAACAAATAAATTGCAATTTTTATATTGTAATCTTTGTAAATTTTATACAGATATGTAAAAAACCAATGGTCTTTCAATTTTGACTTTTTATCAGTAATTTCTATCAAACTTTCAAGCACATCATCCACAGAAAAATGAAATTTAATATTTTTTTTCATATTTAATTTAAAAATTATATTAAAACAGTTACTGATATTATAATAATTGTTTTTTATGAAAATTCTAATTTTAGGGTCTACTGGAATGTTAGGATCTTGCTTATTAAATGAGCTTACAAAACATCAAAATTTTAGGATTATTGCTACATACAGAGATATTGAGAAAATAAAATTCCTAAAAAAAACAAATTTAAATTTAAAAAAAATTAAATTTATTAAAATAGATATAGCAAAACAAAGCAAAAAAAATTTAAAAAAGTTACTTCATAAATCTGAAATTGTGATTAATTGCATAGGATTAATTAGACAGAAAATTAAAAATAAAGAAGACAAAAAAAAAGCTTTTTTAATTAATTCTTTGTTCCCTAAAAAATTAAATGAATGCAAAAAAAAGAACCAAAAAATTTATCAAATAGCAACGGATTGCGTTTTTTCAGGAAAAAAAGGAAATTACAATGAAAGAGATTTACATGATTGTAGGGATATTTATGGACTTAGTAAAAGCAATGGAGAGATAAAAGATAAAAATTTTTTTAACTTGAGATGTTCTATTGTTGGGAAAGAAATTAATTCTAAAAAATCCTTATATAATTGGTTTATGACAAGACCTAAGTATTCAAAAATAAAAGGATTCACAAATCATATTTGGAATGGAGTTTCTACAAAAGTATTTTCAATTATTCTGATAAATATAATTAAAAGAAATATCAAAATTCCAAATATATTTCATTTAGTTCCTAAAGATAAACTATCTAAATATAACCTTCTTAAATATTTAAAAACTATTAATAAAAAAAAGATAACTTTATTAAAACATAAGCATGATCTTAAAATTAACAGAACACTTTCAACTAATTATAAACAATTGAACTATAAACTATGGAACTTATCTTTCAAAAAACATTTAACTATAAGAGAAATTTTAAGAGATTTTATTTGATTGTTAATTTTGAATTAAACTAAAATATGAAAATAGTTAAAATTATTGCAACTTCTTTTTTTCCTAGGTCAATAAGAGAAAATACTATTCTTGCTGGTAATCCTCCTGCTTATAGTCTTCATAGTCAAAACTTCAAAAATTCTGAAGAGATTAAAAAACTAATTTTATTTAATATCCAAAAAGAAAATGAGTGTAACCCTGGACTTCCAGTAGACTTGGTTTTTGTAAATAATAATGTGGGTAATGAAGAAGGGAATAGATTTATTGACACTTTGGTAAATAAAAAACTAAAAAATGGAAAAATAAGGGTTATACAAAATAACAACATTGGTTGGTCATATGGAGCATTCAGTAGAGGTTTTGAAACATTTAAAGATAAATATGATTATTTTATATTTACTGAAGACGATGTAATTATTGCTAAAGATAATTATGCAAAAATAAGTCTTGAGACTTTTCAAAAAACTCATAACTGTGGATTTGTATCGTATTGGGGAATTTCTTATATTCACGAAAAATTAAGTAAAGATGAGTACATCCATGCCCATGGGGCATCAGGTTTTTCTAGTAAAAAAATTCTTGAAAAAATTTTTGATAAATATGGAAAACTTCCACATAGTAACTCAACTGATAAAAAAGATTATAAAAAGATAATTGTTGACGGAGAAATCAAATTTACAAACGTAATTCATAATATGGGATATAAATTAATAGAGTCTCCTATTAAGTTGTTCCATCCTGCATATGATTTAATGAGGGGTATAGAAAAACCTTGGAAACCAAAAAAAATTGTCGCATTTTTTTGGATAGCTAAAAAAAAATTAAGAAAATTTTTATTTGAAATTCTTGTTTATTTAAAATTATACAATTTTTACAAAAAAATCAGACAGAAAATCTTTAATTTTTGAATTACAAATTTTTCATACACTATTTTTGTCTGATCAGTTCTTGCCTTATAAAAAATTTAAAATAATTTGCCTGTTGTTATTTTTAAAATTATTATTATTTTATTGGATATGAACATAAAGAATTTGCCAAAAATAATTCCAGTTTTTCCATTAAGTAATTTTATTATATTTCCTAAAACTACTGTGCCATTAAATATTTTTGAGCCACGTTACTTAGATATGATAAATGATAGTATGAAGTCGAACAAAATAATTGGAATGATTCAACCAAATAACTCAACTGTGAATCAAAATCCACCCGAATTACACCGAGTTGGTTGTTTAGGAGAAATAACAAGTTTAACTGAAACGGAGGATGGTCGCTATCTAATTGAATTAAAAGGGTTTATTAGATTTGAGAATATTAAAGAAATAAAAACCGAAAAAAAATATAGACTTCTTGAAATTAATTGTGAAAAATTTTTAAATGACTTAGATGATAAAACAGAAAATCTTAAATTTACTGACTTAGAATTAATATTTAAGGATTTAAAATCTTTATTTGAAAAAAGAGGTTTTATTATTAATTGGAAAGCTTTAGAAAAACAAAGTTTAAATGAAACAATTAATGCTCTTGCTATGGCCTCTCCATTTTCCCTCGAAGAAAAGCAAGTTTTATTAGAAGCTAAAGATTTAAGTATTAGAAAGAATAAAATATCTGAAATATTGAATACCTATACTCACGATATTTATGATAACAATACCCTTCAATAGTCTAAGATATAAATCCTCTATCTGCTATTTTTGAAAATAATTTATTTATTGATGGATATTGTCCAATAAATTGCACAGATTTACTTAAAGCTTTATTATTTGTTTTTCTTTCTAAATCAAAAAATTGTTGAATTAAGTCAATTCCATTTGAAAAAATAAAATTTTTATGTTTTGTTTTTTTTTCAAACTCAATTCCAATTGATTTATCAAAAGGAAGACCTAGACGTTGTTTATTTTTAATTATATCTAAAAGTACTTTTATATCTCTGATAGTCATATTAAAGCCTTGACCTGCAAGTGGATGAATTTTGTGTAAAAGATCTCCAAAGGACAAAATATTATTATGGTAATATGATCTTAATAGAAAAGATTTTAATTTAAATGCCTCAATTTTCTTAATACTAAGTATTTTATACTTAAGGTTATATTTGTGAATTGAACTTATTATTTTATCGTTAGTTTTATTTTTAGACTTTTGAATTGAGTAAACAATTGAGGTTTCTGTTTCAGAAATAGGCAAAAAAGCTAATGGTCCTATTTCAGTAAAGATTTGAACCGCTACTTTATTTTGTATTTTTTTATGCTTGATAATAGTTGTGTATGCTGTTGCATTATATTCTTTTTCAATTTTTTTATAGAAATATTTTTTTGTAATAAAATTAAATTGATCTGTATTTATTACTAAATCATATTTTTTTAGTTCATTAAGATTATTTTTAAGATTAAGAATTTTAAAATTTTTACTTTTTAGTAAACTTTTTTTTAAATTTTCTAAAAACTGATAATTTTTAATTATGGAAAATATTTCTTTTTCATGATTTTCGAAATACAGTAATTTTTCGTTTGCTAAATTTTCAGAATAAATTTCTATTCTTTTCAATTTCCAAATATCTTTTTCTATATTTATTATGTTATTATTTATAAATTTTAGACTACTTTTTGAAATTCCGATTGTTCTGGATTTATTTAAAGCATATTTTTTTTTTGATGATAATAGATCTACGTTAATATTTTGGTTAATCAAAGCTTTGGCTAAAGCTAAGCTCGATAGACCTTGTCCTATTATACAAACTTTCATTATTTTTAATTTTAACAACAAAAATTAGATGATACAAAGTGGTAAAATTGATTCATTTATATGGATATTAAAAAAACTGCAAATTTATTTATAAATTTTACGATTAAAAGACTTGCTGAGATCGTTGGTTTAATAATTTTTTTATCAGGAGGGTTATTATTAATTTCATTAATTACATACTCACCGGAAGATCCAAATTTTATTTTTCCTGAAAATACAAAAATTGAAAATTTGTTAGGTTTTTATGGAAGTTTTATATCTGATCTCTTTTTTCAATCAATAGGTCTAGTCTCTTATTTGGTGTCTTTTACTTTGATAATAACGGGAATTAATATTGTAAAAACTAAGGAATTTTTTTTAATTATAGAAAATATTTTTTATGTTGTTTTGGTTTCTTTTTTTGGGACTATATTTTTAAGCTATTTTTACCCAAATACTTTTACACTTTATATTAATGGGAATGGAGGTTTTGTTGGTAGTTTTCTAAATCAAACTTTTTTAAATTCTATAATACAAATTAATCAAACAATATTTTATTACATTTTAGTTTCAGTAATTTTACTTTTATTTTTAATAAGTATTAATTTTAGTCCATACAAATTTTATATTTTAATAATTAACTTATTAAAGTTTTTTAAAAAAAAAGAAAACTACACTGACAAAAGTGAGATTATTAATGAATATATCCCACAAGAAGAAATTAAAAATCTCATTCAAGAAGATTTACCTTTTATAAAAGCTGAAAACAAAAATCATCAAAAAATAAAATTTAAACTTCCGAGTGTTGATTTATTAAAAACTCCTGGTAAAAAAGAAAGGGCAAATACCAACGATAATGATACTCAAGATCCAAAATTTCTTGAAAAAATACTATTAGACTTTGGTGTTAGTGGGAATATTAAAAAAGTTAGTCACGGTCCAGTCGTTACTCTAAATGAATTCGAACCTGCTGCTGGAGTGAAAGTATCAAAAATAATTAATTTATCTGACGATATAGCAAGAAACACAAGCTCCGAGTCTGCTAGGATTTCAACAATACCAGGCAGTAATACCGTAGGAATAGAGCTTCCTAAAAATGCGAGAGAAAATGTTTATCTGAGTGAAATTTTAAACGATTCAGATTTTAAAAAAAAGGAGATCAAATTACCAATTGCTTTGGGAAAAAATATTTCTGGAAAACCAATAATTGGTGATCTATCCTCTATGCCTCATTTGCTAATTGCAGGGACAACAGGATCAGGTAAATCAGTATGTATTAACACCATAATTTTGTCACTACTCTACCGCCATAGTCCTGAAAAATGTAAATTCATTTTAATTGATCCAAAAATGCTTGAATTATCAACATACGAAGGCATTCCTCATCTCTTATGTCCCGTTATCACCGAAGCTAAAAAAGCTGCCTCGGTTCTGGGATGGGTTGTTAAAGAAATGGAAAGTAGATACAGGCTAATGACAAAAGAAGGAGTTAGAAATATTGACGGTTATAATTCTAAACACAAACTACCAATGCCCTATATTGTAGTAGTAGTTGATGAAATGTCCGATTTAATGCTAGTAGCAGGCAAAGAAATTGAAAACTACATCCAAAAACTTTCTCAAATGGCAAGAGCTGCTGGTATCCATATTATTATGGCAACTCAAAGACCAAGCGTAGACGTAATAACTGGGACTATTAAAGCAAATTTTCCAACCAGAATATCTTTTCAGGTTACATCTAAAATTGATAGTAGAACTATATTAGGAGAACAGGGTGCAGAACAACTTCTGGGAAAAGGAGATATGCTATATATGTCATCAGCTAATCGAATAGTCAGAATTCACGCTCCATTTGTCTCAGATAATGAAATTGAAAAAATTAACAATTTCTTAAGATCACAGGCAGAACCTGATTATGTTGATGAAATATTAAATTTTGCAGACGAAAAAGAGATAGGAAATAATCAAAATTTAGAAGATAAAGATGATTTATATCAGCAAGCTGTAGAAATAATTAGATCTGAAGGTAAAGCCTCCACATCATTTTTACAAAGAAAACTTCAAATTGGCTATAATCGAGCTGCAAGAATTATTGATATGATGGAGTCTGATGGAATAGTGAGCAAAGCAAATCATGTTGGTAAAAGAGAAGTTCTTTAATGTTAAGATTAATAATAACATTTCTTCTAACATTTTTTATTTTAAATTCATATGCAGATAATAGAGAAAAGATAATTGAAAAATTAAATAACACATCAAACCTAAGTTTTGATTTTGAACAAAATGTTAATGGAAAAGTAGAAATTGGAAATTGTATAATTGAGTACCCAAAAAAAATCTACTGTAAATACAAAAAAAGTAACAAAATTTTAGTCTCAAATGGTAAGTCTTTAGTAATCAAAACGATATCAAGTTACTATCTTTACCCTCTTAAAAAAACTCCATTAAACTTAATCTTAGATAAAAATTTTTTAATTGATAAAATTTATAGTTTGAATGAAAAAATTATAGACAATTCATATATCAATTACACCATTAAAGAAAACGACAATAACATAGATATATTTTTTGATATAAATTCACTTGATTTAATTGGATGGCAAACCAAAGATATTTATCAAAATACTACTTTAACTCTCCTGTACTCTATTTCAAAAAATAAAAAAATAAAAAAAAAATTATTTAAATTACCTACTCAAAATTAAATTTTTACAATTTCAGATTTAAAAATTTTCATTCCTCTAGAAATATAATTACCGAGAGCATTTTTATGATCTAATGAACAAGTATGTAGCCAAACTCTATTAATATTTTCATCAAAAGATTTTTTTATAGCTTCAGACAATAAAAAAGATCCCAGATTTTTATTTTGGTATTCTTCTAAAATACCAAAATATGCAATTTCAACCTCTTTTTTTTCAAAATGATAAATTAATTCAAAAAATCCTACGAGATCATCTTTATTTTTGAGTACATAAGTTTTAACTTTTTCACTTGAAACATAATCAATCCATCGCTGCTCATTCCAAATTAATCTGTCTACCCATTTATGTTTTTTTCCTATATTTTTATAAAAAAACTTATTTAATTGAAAATTAATTGGATCAATCAAATTCAAAGAGTAGTCTTCTGAAGGTTTATTTCCTTCTTTAAGATCGTTAATTGAGCTAATTTCTAGGTAATTTCTTTTTACTTCTTCTGTCACTCAACCATTTTCCCTACTTTTTCGCCTCCAAATAAATGGAAATGTAAATGAGGAACTTCTTGACCACCGTGATCACTTACATTTGCTAAAGCTCTATAACCTTTCCCTACTTCTGTCGAAATACCAAGCTTTTTGGCGACTATATTTATACCTTTTATTAATCCAACCATCTCATTAGAGGAAGCTTTTAAGCTAAAATCATCTAAATCAATATATTTTCCCTTTGGAATTAC
>MDSZ01230993.1_pt1 | contig 10943 bp, 10 predicted proteins | sample 811201 | NCBI WGS metagenome assembly MDSZ01 (sample SAMN05326647, study PRJNA326480) | marine metagenome | isolation source: seawater | place: Indian Ocean: North | collected 2010 | reverse complement strand
TACCTTTTAAAATCATAAAATGAAAAAAAACCCCTGTTTCCTTGCACTTTTTACGGCGCAAAGAACAGTTGTTTTTGGCACGTCGTTTTATGCGCTACCGCCATGCCCACCACTCTACGATTTTAGCGCTACTCCGTAGAGTTTTCTGCCCCCTGAGCTTGAACCTCTCGGTTTTTCCTCAAATGGCCAGTTAAGAGTTGCCTCTTAAGTTATTAAAATATTATCAAAGCTTTAATTAAATGTTATCACTTAATCGTTGAATTTGTTATGTTTTCAACATGATTGAATAGTGGGGATAACTTATAATTTATCATTTAAGACATAAATATTAAACCAAAATAGCTTAATGAGAACAAAATTGCCAATACCGAAAGAAAATATGTTTCAATAGTTTTACCGTGTTTTCTATTTTGTATATAAGCAAGAATCCAAAAACCAATTGCACTTATTAAAAATATTATATTAGGAATTTCACCATCAATTGTTCCCATTAATATTAATTTAAACTATTGACATTAAAAATCATCTAATATATAATTTCCGATAATTAATGGTTATCGGAAATAATTATGAATAATTTAATAACTGATCTTAAAAGCTTGGAAATTGATACTTTAAAAAATTTGAAGAATTCAAAAGCTAATAACACATTAAGAGCATATAAGTCTGATTTTAAAGATTTTTCATCTTTCTGTCTAAAGAATGGCTTTTCATCTTTACCAACACAGCCAAAAATTGTTGCTCTTTACATAACACATTTATCGAAAACATCTAAATTTAGCACTTTAAAACGTAGAATAGCCTCAATTAGCGTTATTCATAAGTTAAAAGGTCATTATTTAGATACAAAAAATCCTATTATAATGGAAAATTTACATGGAATAAAAAGAACCTTAGGATCGAGACAAAAAGCAAAAAAACCTATATTAATCAATGATTTAAAATTAATAATTAAAGTAATAGATAAAGAAAAATTAAGAGATAAAGCATTAATATTAATTGGTTTTGCAGGTGGATTTAGGAGATCTGAATTAGTCAATCTAGAACATGGAGACATTGAATTTGTACCAGAGGGAGTAAAAATTTTAATAAAAAAATCAAAAACAGATCAATCAGGAGAGGGAATCATTAAAGCCATCCCCTATTTTAATAATAAGGAATTTTGTCCAGTAATAGCACTAAAAGAATTTTTAAATTATAAACTTTCGAAACAACATTATGGAAAAATTTTTGAGATATCAGACAAATCTGTTGCTCTTATAATTAAAAGATATGCACAAAAAGCAGGCCTGGACTCATCAAAATATGCAGGTCATAGTTTAAGATCCGGATTTGCAACAACAGCAGCAGAATTTGGTGCAGAGGAAAGGAATATTATGGCAATGACAGGTCATAAAACTACGCAAATGGTAAGAAGATATATTCAAGAAGCTAATTTATTTAAAAACAACGCCTTAAATAAAATAAAAATATGATTAATTTTTGTGTTTCACTAACAACGTTACCATCAAGAATAAATAATATAAACGATACACTAGACTCTATAATAAGCCAAACGATAACGCCTAATAAAATATTTTTAAATCTACCACATGAATATAAAAGATTTCCAAATTATAAATTTACCGATGAACAAATTAACAGAATTTCTAATTATAATTTAGAAATTACTAGATGTGAAGATTATGGTCCGGCAACCAAGTTAATGGGATCGATAAATAAAATTAAAAAAAAATATGAGTGTATAATTTTGGTTGATGATGATCATATTTACCATAAAAGAATGTTTGAAATATTTATAAATAATTTTAGTAAAGAAAAAATAAATTATTCATTTTATTTAAATAAGATATTCAATATAAGAAATGGCCAATGCTCAGATGGTTTTTTAATAAATATTAAACTTTTAGATGAGATAGAGAATTTTTATAATAAATATGTAAAGAATAACAAAAATATGTTCTTAGATGATGATCTGTGGTTTGCCATTTATTTATATTGTGAAAAAAAGTCTTATACAAAGAATATAATTCATGATTTCAGAAATAAGACAGGTGAACATTTAACATACCATCAAAATATAAATAAAGATATTGATGCATTACATCAAACAGTTCATAGAAATACTAAACTATTAAATCGAAGAAAAATACAAAAGCTCGAATTCATAAAATATAAATTAAGAAAATTAATTAAATTCTAATTGCTAATTATTTTTAATAAATCATTCGCAACATGGCTGAAATTTCTTGTATTACGTAACTTAAAAAGGTTTTCCCTAAATTTAAGATAAAGATCATCATCGTTAAGTAGTTTGTGAGCATAATAAGTAAATTCTTTTAAATTTTCTGCAACAAATCCAGTTACATTATGTTCAACTCTTTCATATAATGATCCATATCCCAAAGTTACAATTGGTATACAGAGTTCCCTAGCCTCCTCAGCTGCCAAACAAAAAACCTCACCCTTATGACCGGGTACTAACATTATTCTTGAGGATTTAAGGTCTTTAATTAGATCTTGTTTGTTACCTTTAATTCTTAGCTTAACGTTCTTATCTAACAAATCATTAGTGAGGTTATAAGGCGGATTTATTAACAAATTTGCATCTTTATTTAAAAGAAAAATATTATGCCATGCTTTAAGTAGAATATTTAAATTTCGGTCAGATTTAGTTGTAAATATACAATTTTTGGCAGGAATAAAGTTATAGTCAATTTTTTCATTAATAAATTCATAGTCAGGAGCTAGTTTTAAAATTTTTTTACCAAAAAAAGATGTGATTGCTGACCTTTTATTAAAGTGATATTCGCCCTCAAGTATAATGATAGGTTTATGCTTTAAATAGGAAAATAATTGTTTTTTTCGAATAAATTTTTCAAAATTTTGTACGCTATGTGACCATAAAAATTTTTTTTTACATTTTGATTTATCAAATAAATTCATATCTGAAAATGAAATAAGAACATCTGGATTTTCGTACTTGCTATATTCTTTGATATTTATCCATTCTACATTATTAAGAGTTATTGATTCATTAGAATTATTAAAAACCTTAATTTTTAAATTAGTATCTTTAGCAAGTTCGTTTGAAATATTAATTAAACATTTTTCAGTTCCCCCCACCCTATTACTATTTAAATCATTTGAATTAAAAGCAACAGACTTTTCCAAAAAATGAATATGCATCTTAAATTCTTTTATTTAATTTATTTATGGAGATTTCAAAATTTTTTTTTAAAACTATAAAATTAAAATTATTAGGAGGAAACCATTCTTTACATGATATAACTTGATTAATGAAATCTTGTCTATTTTTTAATTCAAAGTGCATTAGTGATAAGATCTTTTTATTAAAACTAAATCCAATATGCGTTATTATACCTTCTGGAGCTATAATCTCAGAGCTTTTTTTGATAGCGGTGTATAAATCTAATCCATCAATATTTTTTAAGAAAAGTATCTGTTTTTCATTAATTTTATTTAGTTTATTTGATGCAAAGTCATAGGTATTAAAATTTTCAGAAAAGAAATTATCTGAAAAACTATTTCCTATTTCTGATGAAAAAATAATATTACCTTTCATTCTTGAAAGATTTTCAATAAATTTTTTTACCTTAAGAAAGTCCCATTTTAATAAGCCTGCAAACATTTTATGTTTATAATGAAAAAAAATAGAATTATGAGGAATATCGACTTTTAAATCGGACTCTGCGTCTTTATTAATTAAAATTAATTTTTGATTCAAAGGTTCTATAAGTTTTGTTTGAGCAATATAAGTAGATTTTCTTTTCCTAATGTTGATCCTGTCTAAAATAATTTTTTTATAAAGAAATTTTCTTAAAAAATTTGATGGTCTTTTTTTTATTGAGTCTATGCATATTCCATAAAATTTAATTTTTTTAAAAAAGAAAATAAATGGTAAATAATAATAAAAGTTTTTAGGTGATAATATATAAACAGAATCTATTTTGTTAAATAAAAAATAAAATAAAATATTTATTTTATCAAAAAAATTAAGATCAATATTTATTATTTTTATTTTTTTATCTTTAAATAAAAATGAAAATTTATGATTTATCTTTGACAAAAATAACTCAATATCATCACTAATATGTTTATTAAAAATTAAATTAATAGTTGGAATTGATGTAAATAGATCTCCTGTTCTATCATTTTTTAAAATTAATATTTTATTCACTTCTTATCTTACGACCAGATATATTTTTTTTTATTTGAAATAATATCAAATGTTTTATCTATAATATAGTCAGCAACTAATGTAGAATTAAAGTATTTCATATATTTTTCTTTTCCACTTTTAGCTATTTTTTTCCGTAATTTTTCGTCTCTACTAATTTTTTGTATTTTCTCTGCTAATTTATCTAATGACGAATAGAAAACCATTTCCTTATCACTAAAAAAATCTCTGTAAAATGTTTTTTCATCTATTAATGTGACAAGGCCATTGCCTATAATTTGTGTAATTCTATCGCTGCTATAGTATTTAATTGGTTTTCCTCTACTTAAATTTAATCCCATTTTAGAATTGGATATGTTTTTAAAATATTGATCTGCCCAAATCGGCTGAACACCATTCATTCCGTACACATCAAATCTAACATTATTGCATTTTTCTATTAATTTTTTGATAAAAATTTCACGATCATCAGATGTACGACTTTTTAATTTACCTCTGTGCACGCCATGACTTAAAGCAAAAAAAACATCGTTTGAACAATTTTTTTTATAATTTGATAAAGTTTCTATTGATTTATCGCAAGGATTAGGAATAAAAAAACTATTAGTTTTATTTAAAAAACTCAAAACATCCGGTGATGTAGTTAAAAAATTACCATCTATTATTTCAATTTTATCTAAAATTCTTTTTTTATTTTTTTCATAATCAGGTCCTTTTGAATTTAGAGGATCTAGAAACCATTGAGCTACTTTTAAATTTGAGTACTCATTTTTTAAACTATCTATAATATCTGGTGATACAGAGTCGGCATGACCAAGCACTAATAAATCAGGTTTAAAATGATAGCAAGTTTTAATAAGCTTATCATTAAGTGATTTTGATCCAGTTAAATCTCTATAGGATTTATTTCTGCTTACAATATCTCGATCACTAAATTCTAAAACACTATGCCCTAGTCTAATAAAACCATTATTTAATCTTCTGCCAGTATTGAAAAAGAGTCTACCGTTATGTCTCTCATTAAAATTTGTAATATGCAAAACACGCAATTTTTTTTCTTTATTTAAAAAGAATGGTTTAGATATTAAAGATAAAGAATATCTTACATTATCAATTTGGTTTGAAACAAATTTATGAGTCAAATAAAAATTTTGATAGGATAGTTTTTGAAGATTTATTCTTTTTTTTGAATTATCTATAAGACTTTTAATGCGTTTATATATTTCATTAACTGTAAGATTTTTTAAAATTACTCCATTAGTAAGTGTTTCGGGTAATCCACCTCTATTACTTATTATAACGGCACAACCATTGGCTGAGGCCTCAAGGCTAGTTCTGCCAAAAGGTTCTTCCCATCTGGAGCAAACAACAGCTATACTGGTTTGTTTGTAAATATCAATTACATCATTATGCTGTTTAAAACCTAATTTAAATAATCTTTTATGATTAAAATAAATTTTATCTCTCGGCTCATCGCCGACAACATAACATTTCCAATTAGTATACTTTTTTAAAATTTTTATTACAGCTTTACCAAATAAATCGTAACCTTTTGATTTATTAAGTTTGCCAACAAACGTTATAACATTCTTTTTATTTTTGAAATTTATTTTATTTTTAGAGGCAGATTGGTGAATTACAATAAGCTTTTCACTATTAATTGCATCAGAGCTCATTTTTTCAAGAAATCTTTTTTTGGACCAATTGCTATTGAAAATAATTCTATAACAATTTTTTAACAAAAAAATTCTATCATTAATACTTATAGATCCTGACATAGATAAAGGATCATTGTGAAAATATAGAATATAATTTTTTTTAGAAAGATTATTAACAAGGTAATTTAAATAGATAGGTCTATTATGAATTTCAATCAAGTCAGAATTATTTTTTTTTTCAAGAGAGATAAATTTTTTTACATAATCTTTATTTGAGCTTGAAAATATGTTGTTTCCAGCTTCTATATTAATATATTTATTTTTAAATTTTTTTTTATATTTTGTGTATCCAAAAACTGTTGTAGTTTTTTTAAATTTACTTAACTTTATAGTATCATTTATAAACAATGAAACTGCACCGGCGTATGAGGGTGAGAAATTTTCTTTAAAAGGTAATAAGACTGATATTTTCATATTAAATTTTGAATAATTTTTTTTCTTAAGTAATAATTTTTTTTAAGTTTATACTCATTTTTCATTGCATTGGATTTAGATTTATACACTTCATAATAAATTAATTTCCACTTTCTACCTTTCGTGAACTTAGCTCCTTTATTATTATTATGTAATTTTATTCTTGATCTTAAATTATTTGTATATCCAACGTAAGATATTTTTTTATTTTTGTTAATAAAAGATATAATTAAATAAACATAATAATTCATTGATTAATAATAAATTGAGGCAAAAATATTATTTATCCTTTGCATTTTTTTTTAAACCAATTTTAACGATATTTTTAACAAATTTAGGCATTATCGTGTAAATATTAGATATACTTTTTATTATTATATTTTTTATCAAAGAAAGATTAACAAGATGCTTCAAAGGTAATTTTCCAATATCTGTCTGAGGATAAATGTTTGATGTATTCATCATTCCAAAACCTAAAAAGTCTAAATATTTTTTGTCTCTGTTTGAAACAAAGGAAGGATTAATTAAAATAGGTTCTGCTGTCTCAAAATTTTCATCAATTTGAAAAAAAAGACTTTTTCTTAGAAATTTTTTATCAAGAACAGGTTTTGCCCTATGTATACCATTAACATTGTATATAATTAAATCACCAGGTGAGCCTTTAAATGATAAAATTTGATCCCTATAATTAGTGTTTATATATTCATTTGAATAATCATTAAATTCTTTATCTACTGTATGTTTATGAGAATATTTTATATATTGAAATTCTCCATCATCAACTTCTGAAAGGTAAATAATAATTATTAGACCATTAGTTTTTTTAGAGCCATAAATATTTTTATTATCTGTATGCCAACTCATTTTATGAGATCTTCCTGTTTCATAATATCTTAAGGCCTTTAGCCGATAAGATTTATCAAAAAATGTATCAAATAAATCTATTATTTTCTTATTTGTGATTAATTCATATGTGTCTTTTGAGACGGCTAATAAATGATTCAAGTAATATTGATGATTATAGTATACTCCTGTTATCCAATTGTTATTGATATGAAATCTTTTTTTTTCCACCAAATTATTTAATTTACTAATAAATTCAGGGTTTACTGATTTTTTAATAAAACAAACACCCTCATCATTTACTTGGCCAATTATTTGATTTAGACTTTTGCCTATAAAATTTTCATTAAAAATATTCATGATTAACTAATTTAAATTTATAATAAAAATAATTTTTTTCTATAAGTATATTGGTAATGATGGCGGTCCCTAGGGGAATCGAACCCCTCTTTCATGGATGAAAACCATGTGTCCTAACCGATAGACGAAGGGACCAGAAACCGATCTTCTATTGTAAAATAATAATTTAATCAAGAGTTATCAGGCTATTGCGTCTTTAATAATTAAATTAAAATCACTGTTTTTGCGAATATTTTTATTATTAATTTGAACAATTAAATCAATTTCCTTTTTAGAATTCATCAATATATCTCCCAATCTTGTATCAATCGCGTTAAAAGCAAAACATAGACAAGAACTATTATATTTATTTTTAATAATCATTTGTATATGAAAATTTTTTATAATTTTATATTTTATAATCTTATTTTTTTTAACTAAAAAAAAGGGATTGATATTGTTATTGCCCAAAGGTTCTAAGGATTGCAGTTCCTTTTTTGCAAATAAAAAAAGTGATTTAAAACTTTGTTCACTTGAAAAATATTTTACATTTTGATCATTAGAAAATTTCTTTTTATAGATTTTATTAAGTAATTTTTTAAATTGAATTAATTTATTTCTTTTAAGTGTACAACCAGCAGCCATTGAATGACCTCCACCATTAATAATAATTCCTTTTTTTATTGCATAATAGAAAATGTTTCCGATATTATAACCACTAATTGATCTTGCAGAACATTTAATTAAGTTATTAGAATTAGTTAATATAAAGGTTGGCTTATTGTAAAGTTCAACAAAATTAGAAGCTATAATACCTAATAATCCTTCATTAATATTTTCTTTATATTTAAAAATTATCTCATTTTTAGATAAATCAGATTCACTTTTTAATAAATTAATTGTTTTGTTTTGAATTTGCTTTCTTTTATTATTTAAAAAAATTAGTTTTTTTATAATTTTATCTATATTAAGATTGTTTTTTTCAACAAGAAGGCTAATGGGTAAATTTGGGTATCCTAATCTACTAGCAGAATTTAAGATTGGACCTAAAGTAAAACCTACATAGCTTGATGTAATTTTATCTTTAATGTTTATTATTTTTTTAAGATTGTTAAATTTATTAAAATTAAAGTTATTAAAAGCATCTTTTACTATTAATCTATTGTAACCTCTAAGAGGCATCTGATCACATATGGTAGCTATGGCTGAAAAAAATAAATATTTATTTAAATCAATCTTTTTAGTAACTTTTAAAATAGTAATTAAGTATTTTATGAAAAAATAAACAAGAGATGTCGCGCAAAAATAAGTATAATTATTTAAAGAAGTGTTTTTCAAAGGGTTAATAATAATTGCATTATTATAATTTTTACGCTCGTATATTTGATGGTGATCAATAACAATGATTTTTAAACCTAGTCTTTCTAGAAAACTAATTTCCTCTTTTGAATTCGATCCACAATCAACAAAAATAATAAGATCATAATTGTTTTTTTTAATTAATTTTTTTAATAGCAATTTGTTAGGTCCATAACCATCAATTAAGCGATCTGGTATATAATATTGACAATCGATTTTAAGATTAGAAAAAAAATCATAAAGTAAATATGTTGAGGAATATCCATCAACATCATAATCTCCAAATATAAGAACTTTTTTTTTATTTTTTTTACAATCTATAATATAATCTCCAGCTAAAACAAAATCTTGAAATTTACAATTAATATTATTATTTATTTTCTCAAAAAGAGTATTATGAATTTCTTCATTAGAATATTTTTTTTCTAAAAAAATCTTTGAAAGAAGGTATGAAATTTTATAATTTTGTTTGTTCTTAAGTATGAGTCTTTCTGGGATATAATGGATTTTCCATTCCACTTCATTAATGGACTTCATTCTGATCTGTATTGTTTTTTAACTATATTTACTAAATTAGTACTTTTTTGTGTAACAAGTGTTTCTGTATGAAATAAGTTTCCATTCTTTTTGACGCCATTAATTATTTCTCCTGAGGTTATGCCTGTAGCACAGAAAATTGAGTCACCTTTTACTATATCTTTAATTTCATATTTTTTATTGAAATCCTGAATTCCCATATTTTTTGCTCTAATCTTATTTTCTTCTGTATCAAAAATAAATCTTCCCTGAAAATTACAATTCATAGCATCTAGTGCTGATGCAACAATCACTCCCTCTGGACCTCCTCCAATACCAAGAAAAATGTCAACATTGTATTTTTTATCTGAAACCAATAATGCTCCAGTTACATCACCATCTGTGATTAATTTAATTTTTACCCCCAATTTTTTTAAACTATCAATTTTTTCTTTATGTCTTTCTCTTTTTAATAAACATACTGTAATTTCATCAATTTTCTTATTTTTAAATTCAGAAAGATTTTTTATATTTTTTTCAATCGTATAATCTAAATCAACAACATCTTTTGGTATATCTTTTCCAAAAGCAATTTTATCCATATAAGTCTCCGGTGATTTAAATAAATTACCTTTTTCAGAAATAGATAAAACTGAAATTGCACCAGGTAAGTTTTTTGCAACAAAATTCGTACCTTCAACAGGATCTACCGCTATATCAATCTTTAGTCCTTTATTGTTACCTAATTTTTCACCAATAAATAACATAGGGGCTTCGTCAAGTTCGCCCTCGCCTATCACTACTTCACCATCAATATCTAATTTATTTAGGTGAGATCTCATTACATCTGTGGCTGCTTTATCTGCTAAATTTTTATTGTCTTTTCCTAAATGAGGAAAGCAAGAAATTGCAGCTTTAGAAGTTATATCAATTAAATTTTCTATAAGATTTTTATCTAATGACATCCATTAATCTATAGCATGTTCTTTATCATCTACAATTTTAAGTTTAGCCTCAAATTCTCGTAATCTCTTATAAACACTAGCCAGCTCGATTATTGTAGGCCATGCTTTTAACAAATATTGCATTGAACCCTCTACTCTTCCAAATGCACGAATTATTTGTTGCATCACACCTAAAGTTACAGCACCTGCTACAATAGCTGGAGCTAAAAAAACATATGCTGATAAAACGTTAGCCTGCAAATATGCAATTCTTCCAATATTGAAATATAAATACCTTAAATAGCTTAAAAAATGAATCCCTCTAACTCCATCGAATAATTCCTCAAGTGTTTTAGGTCTGATTGTTCCATCATCTTCAGCTATTACAAGAATTTTTCTATATGCAGCTTCTTTTTTTTGAAGATCATATTCTACTCCAACTAATCTTAAAATTAATCCAAGAATAATTAAAAAAATAGTACCTCCGATCGACCAGATTAAAGCTCCAACTATAAGACCATAATCCCAATCACCAAAGAAGAAAATAGGTATTGAAATACTTAATCCAAATAAGATCGGCATAAACTCAACCAATATCATTAACGCCTC
>MDSZ01159789.1_pt1 | contig 10943 bp, 12 predicted proteins | sample 811201 | NCBI WGS metagenome assembly MDSZ01 (sample SAMN05326647, study PRJNA326480) | marine metagenome | isolation source: seawater | place: Indian Ocean: North | collected 2010 | reverse complement strand
GACTCAGTCAAATCTTTGCTATTAGAAACAAAGTTAAAAAAATATTTTAAAAGATTTAAAAACTCTTGGTGGATGAATAGCTGGTTATTCAATTCTGGATGGAATGATAAATGGAAATTTGAGACCAATAGAAGACTTTTATCATATTCACGATTAAAAAATTTTATAAAAAAAAATCAATTTTTAATTGAGAAATCAATTAGTCTGCCTTTTTTCTATAATAATAAAAATATTTTAACAAAATTAATCCTTCCAATTTTTGATAGGTTATTGATGCTTCTTAATAAGATATTCATTTTTTCATTTTTTTTAAAATATATTGGTGCAACCAATATTTTCCTGTGTAAAAAAAAATAAATTTTAATGTTACAAGGGATAATTTTAGCGGCAGGAAGAGGTTCGAGATTAGGTCGGTTGACAGAAAATAAACCTAAATCGTTTAACAAAACAGGCAATAAAAGATATATTGATATTGTAATTGATAATTTTAAAAAAAATAATATTAAAAAAATTAATATAATTACAGGATATAAAAAAAATTTATTTAGAAAGTTTCCTCAAAAAAAAATTTTAAATAACAAGTGGAAATCTACTAGTATTTTTTATTCATTATCAAGAGCATCAAAAATTTTAAAAATGAATACCTGTATAATTTCTTACTCGGATATAATTTATGAACATGAAGCTTTAAAAATTTTAATTAAAGAGAAAGGTGACATAGTAATTTTGAATAACATTAATTGGAAAAAAATCTGGAAATTAAGATTTAAAAACCCATTAAAGGATTTAGAAAATTTTAAATATAGAGGAAAGTATTTGACTAAAATAGGAGGAAAAGCAAACTCAATGTCAGTTGTTAAAGGCCAGTTTGCCGGCCTTTTTAAAATCTCTCCTAAAGGATGGAAAATGATTTTAAATTTTAACAAAAGCCACAAAGTTCATACAAACAAGTTAGATATCACAACCTTTTTTTCAAAATTTTTAAAAAAAAATAAAAATATTATTAAGGTAGTAAATTATGATAAAAGTTGGTTTGAAATTGATACATTAAATGACTTTAGAAAATATAATATTTATAAAAAAAATATTTAGTTTATGAAAATTTTTTTAACAGGCGCAGAAGGTTTTATAGGTTCTCATCTGGCAGAAAAACTTGTTAAAAACGGTCATGATTTAACATGTTTAGTTTTATACAACTCTTTTAATTCATGGGGTTGGTTAGATAAAATTAATGAAAAGGTAAAAAAAAATATAAGAGTTGTTACTGGGGATATAAGAGATGAATTTACAATTAATACAATAATAAAAAAAAATACTGAAGTAATAATAAATTTAGCTGCATTAATTGGAATACCTTATTCTTATAGGTCACCAAAATCTTATTTCGAAACAAATTCAATTGGGTTAATGAATATTTTAAATTTATCAATTAATTCAAATGTTCAAAAAGTAATTCATACATCTACTAGCGAAGTTTACGGTACCCCAAAATATTTACCGATAGACGAAAAACATTTAGTTGCAGCTCAATCTCCTTATGCAGCAAGTAAAATTGCTGCAGATCAAATTGCATTATCTTATCATAAATCATTTAATGTTCCTGTAAGTATTCTTAGACCATTTAATACTTTTGGTCCAAGGCAATCATTAAGAGCTATAATACCTACGATAGTTACCCAAGCTTTAAATAAAAAGATTATAAAACTTGGCTCCCTATACCCAACGAGAGACTTAACTTATATAGATGACACAACAGATGCTTTTATAGCAGCTTTAAATAAAAAAAAAGATATTGGAGAAATTATTAACATTGGTAGTGGTTTTGAAATATCGATCAAAAATTTGGTTACGAGAATTTCTAAAATTATTGGCAGGAAATTAAGTATTCAACAAGAAAGTTTAAGGGAGAGACCTAAAAAAAGTGAAGTTGATAGACTAAAAGCAAATACAAAAAAAGCAAAAAAATTATTAAATTGGAGTCCTAAATTAGCAACCAAAAGTGCATTTAACAATAGTTTAAAAAAAACTATCAATTGGTTTTCACAAAAAGAAAATTTAAATCAGTATAAAATTGATGTTTTAAATGATTAACCTTTTTTAAAATGAAAAAAATAATTTTAATAGGTGCAGGAGGCCATGCTAAATCTTGTATAGACGTTATTTTGTTAACAAAAAAATACAAAATACTTGGTTTCATAGATCAAAATAGCAAAATTAATATTTTAAATTATAAAGTCCTCGGAGATGAAAGATATTTAAAAAAATTGAAAAATAAATCTTATTATTTACATATAAGCTTAGGATTTATTAAATCTCCTTTCAAAAGAGTGAAAATTTTTAATGAATTTAGAAAATTAAATTTCAAATTCCCAAAAATTATTTCACCTAAAGCTTATGTCTCAAATAATGCAAAAATTTTAAACGGAACGATTGTGCACCACAATGCTGTTATAAATTTTGGTGCTGAAATTGGAAATAATAATATTATTAATACTTCTGCTATAATTGAGCATGGAGTAAAAATTGGAAACAATTGTCATATTTCAACGAGAACCACAATTAATGGAGATGTAGAGGTACAAGATAATACTTTTATTGGCAGTGGATCTGTAATCAGAGAGGGAGTAAAAATTGGAAAAAATTGTTTTATAAGCATGGGCCAGGTTGTAAAAAAAAATATTCCTAATAACAGTGTTGTAAAATGAGAGTAAAAAATAAAGTAGTCGTTATAGCTGAGGCAGGCGTTAACCATAATGGTTCTTTAAAAAAAGCATTAAAAATGGTTGATGTAGCATCAAATTCAGGAGCAGACTATATAAAATTTCAAACATTTGATCCTAACTCTTTATCAAATCCAAGGTTAGGATTAGCTCAATACCAAAGAGAGAATTCAAAACATAACAGTCACCTAAAAATGTTAAGTAAACTATCTCTATTAGAAAAAGATTTCAAAAAAATTATATCAAGATGTAAAAAAAAAAAAATTAAATTTTTATCAAGTCCTTTTGATATATTAAGTGTTAATATTTTAAAAAAATTAAAAGTTAATATTATAAAAATACCATCAGGGCAAATTGACGATATCCCTTATCTTGAACTTGTAGGTACTTTAAAAAAAAAAATTCTTCTTTCTACTGGAATGAGTTCATTAACAGATATAAAAACAGCGCTTAATCTTTTAATTTCAAAAGGAACACCAAAAAAAAATATTGAATTATTACATTGTGTCTCTCAATACCCTGCTGAGAATAGAAACTTAAATTTGAGCTCAATAAAATTTTTGAAAAATAAGTTAAAACTTCCTGTGGGTTTCTCAGATCACTCTTTAGGTTACAATGCGGCTCTTATAGCAATTGGATTGGGTTCAAGAGTAATAGAAAAACATTTTACTCTGGATAAAAATCTTACAGGGCCAGATCATAAGGTGAGTTTAAATCCTAATGAATTATCAATTTTTATAAGAAAAATTAAAAACGCAGAGCAATCTTTAGGTAATTATTTAAAGAAACCTTCAAAAGACGAATTAATTAATAAGAAATATATAAGAAAAAAAATTGTAGCGGCAAAGGAAATTTCACCAGGTGATTTATTTACTAGTAATAATATAACTACAAAAAGATCTTTAGACGGTTTACCTGCGATGAATTGGAATAAAATTATTGGCAAAAAATCGAAAAGAAAATATATAAAAAATCAAGGAATAAAGATTTAATGAAGTTATGTACCGTATCAGGATCTAGAGCTGAATTTTTTATTTTAAAAAATTTAATTTTAAAAATTCAAAATGATAAAAAATTTAATCATCATTTTATTGTTACTGGTTCACACACTTCCCAAATATTTGGAAATACAATTAAAGATATAAAGAATAACAAAGTAAATATTTCAAGTATTATTAAAACAAATTTTAAAGACGACAAACCAAATCACATTGCAAATTATTTAGGAGATGGAATAAAGAAATTTTCAAATAAATTTACAAAAAACAAGCCTGATCTATTATTGGTATTAGGCGATAGATATGAAATATATGCAGCGGTAATTGCTGCATATTTAGCTAGAATTCCGATAGCTCATATTTATGGTGGTGAAACAACACAAGGATCTTTAGACGAGGGAATAAGACATTCAATTTCTAAACTTTCTAATATTCATTTTGTTTCAACAAAGAAACATTTTAAAAGATTGGAGCAACTGGGGGAAAATAAAAAATACATATTTAATATAGGATCTTTGGGAGTAGAAGCTTTAATCACAAATAAAGGCCTTCCAACACAAACTTTAGAAAAAGAACTAAAAATTAAATTTAATAAAAAAAATATACTAATGACTTTTCATTCTGAAACTGTTCTGGGCGAGAAAGAAAATATTAAAAATTTAAATATACTTCTAAATTGTTTAAAAAAGTTAAAAAATACCTCAATAATAATTACAACTCCGGGAGCAGATCATTATTTTAATTCAATTCAATCTAGTTTAAAAAAGTTCAATTTAAGAAACAAAAATGTTTTTTTATTTAAATCTTTAGGACATGATTATTATTTTTCTATTTGTAAAAAAGTAGATTTTATGATCGGAAATTCTTCTAGTGGAATTATTGAAATGCCCTCTTTCAATAAAGGAACTATCAATGTTGGTAATAGGCAATTAGGTAGAGAACAAGCTAGATCAGTTATAAATATAAAATTTTCTGAAAAAAGTATAATGAATGGAATAAAAAAGATATATTCAAGAAAGTTTAAAAAAATATTAAAAAATGTAGATAATCCTTATGAAAAAAAAAATAGTTTGTTAAACATAATCAAAATACTAAAAGATTTAAAAATCAAAAATTTACGATATAAAAAGTTTAATGATCTCATAATAAAATGAATAAAAACTTAAATCCATTCATCATAAAAATTGAAAATTCCATTAAGGAAGCAATGGTTAAAATAAAAAAAAATGGAACCAGAACCTTGTTAGTGGTTAAAAATAATAAATTTTTACTAGGAACTTTGTCAGAAGGTGATATTAACTCTGCGTTAATAAAAGAATTTAATATAAGGTCATCAATCAAAAATTTATATAACAAAAAACCAAAAAAAATCACTATCAAAAAAATTGACAAAGAAAAAATTAGTAAATTGTTTTTAGATGATCAAATTGGAATTGTACCAGTTGTAGATTCTAAAAATATTTTAAAAGCAACTATTTCCTGGAATGATGTTTTTAACTCCACAAGTAATTCGAATAATTTGAAAAATATTGAAGTTGTGATAATGGCTGGTGGCAAGGGAGAAAGATTAAAGCCTTACACTTCTGTACTGCCAAAACCATTAATTCCAATTAACAATAAACCGATGTTAGAACATATAATTCTAAATTTAAAATATTTTAATTTAAAACGTTTTCATTTAATTCTCAATCATCAAGCTCATTTGATTAAATCTTACTTCAAAGGTATAAAAAACCTAAATGTAAATTATGTTACTGAGCCTAAGCCACTAGGCACTGTAGGAGGAATAAAGTATTTAAAGAATATTAAATCAAAAAATTTTATTTTATCTAATTGTGATACCTTATTTAAGATTGATTATTTAGATTTTTATAATCATCATATAAAAAATAATAATTTTTTAACAATAGCGGTATCGAATATGCAACATAGGTTTGCATATGGTTTTTGCAAAGTAAATAAAGAAAAATTAAGTTCTATAAAAGAAAAGCCAAGTATGAGTTTTATAGCAAACGCTGGACTTTATTTTATGAAAAAAGAAATAATTAAATTAATTCCAAAAAATAAAAAATTTGATTTAACTGATTTGATAAACAAATGTTTGAAACAAAAAAAACAAGTTGGGGTTTATAAAATTTCAAAAAATTCATGGAAAGATCTTGGTATGCTATCAGATTTTAATAAAGCTCTCCAAGACTTTGGTAAACTCTAAAATGTCTATTTTATGTATTATATGCGCAAGAAAAGGATCAAAAGGAATAAAGAATAAAGCACTTAAATTAATTAAAAACAAACCATTAATTTATTTCACTATCAAACAAGCTTTAAGATCAAAAATTTTTGATGAGGTGGTAGTTTCTACTGACTCAAAAAAGATACAAAAAATCGCTTTAAATTTTGGTGCTAAAAGTTGGTTTTTAAGACCCAAAAAATTATCAAAAGATAATTCTTCTAAATTATTAGCCATAAAGCATGCTTTTAAAGAGTCAGAAAAATTTTTTAAAAAAAAATTTAATATATGTTTCGATCTTGATTTAACTTCACCACTTAGAAATATAAGAGATATTAAAAAAGCTTTAAAAATATTTAATTATGAAAAAGCCAATAATCTGTTTTCAGTTACTAATTCAAAAAAAAACCCGTATTTTAATATGGTTGAAAAAAAAAATAATACATATGTGCTCTCAAAAAAACCACCTAAAGAATATTTTTCTAGACAAAAATTACCAAAAGTTTTTGAAATAAATGCATCAATTTATATTTTCAGAAGAGAGTTTTTTAAAAAAAATAATTCTATTTTTAATTCGAAAACATCTGTTTATTTAATGCCAAGAGAGCGGTCTGTGGATATTGATGATCTATTTGATTTGAAGGTTGTAAAAAATATTATTTAAAATGATTAAAAATTACTTAAAAAAATTCTCTTTAAAAGGTAAAAAAGCTTTTGTTATAGGAGGAAGTGGATTAATAGGATCTGAAATAGTAGAGGCTCTATTATCGGCATCTGCAACAGTTATTAATTTAGATAAAAAAGATTCAAATAAATCACACAAAAAAATCAAAAAAAAATATCATTATAATTATCTTGAGATTAATAACCTAAACCAAATTGATAAAGAGATATCAAGAATATTTAAAAAATTTGGGTGCCCGGACATTTTTATAAATAGCTCATATCCAGCTACAAAAGATTGGAAGAAAAGTTCGTTTGAAAAAAATACAATTTCAACATTTAGACAAAACATTGATTTACACTTAAATTCCTACACTTGGCTTTCTTACAAAGTTTGTGAAAAAATGAAAAAAATGAGAAAAAAAGGATCTGTTATAATGCTTAGTTCAATTTATGGTTTGGTAGCACAAAATTTGCAAATATATAAAAATACGGGAATGAATGAAAATATGAATTATTCAGTTATTAAAGGTGGGATAAATAACTTTGCTAAGCAACTTGCGTCTTACTATGGTAATTATGGAATCAGAGTTAACTCAGTTTGTCCTGGGGGTATTATTGGTCACATTAAGGGATCAAAAGAGAAACAAAATGTAAAATTTATAAAAAATTACTCAAAAAATTGTCCTCTCGGAAGACTCGGTAAGCCAGAGGAAGTAGCTTCTTCAGTTTTATTTTTAGCGTCTGATGCTTCATCTTACATAACTGGAACATTATTTTTAGTAGATGGAGGATGGACAGTAGTATAAATGTTTAGGTGTAATAATTGTCTTAATACTTCTACTAGGCCAAGAATTTCTTTTGACAAAAAAGGAGTTTGTAACGCATGTCAATGGGCCGATGAAAAAAAAAATATAAATTGGTCTAAAAGACAAAACCTACTTAAAAATTTTTTTGAAAATAATAAGAAAAAAAACTATGATTGTATTATCCCAGTAAGCGGTGGAAAAGATGGGTCGTACGTTTCATACACTGTCAAAAAAAAATTTAACGTAAATCCATTATGTATTACTGTTCGACCACCTTTAGAGTTGAAACTAGGAGGTGAAAATTTAAATAGTTTTGTTAATTCTGGCTTTGAACATTTACACGTTACTCCTAATAAAAGCGTTATGAGAGATTTAAACTTTCTAGGTTTTAAATATATGGGATTTCCCTATTACGGTTGGTTAGTTTCTATTTTTACATCTATTTTGAATATAGCAGCATCAATGAATATTAATTTAATTATTTATGCTGAAGATGGAGAAGTAGAATACGGAGGTTCAACACAAACTAAAAATCAACCTTTTTTTGATACTTCATATCAAAAAAAAATTTATTTTGAAGGTGGATATAATAAATTAATAAGAAAAATAAAAGCTAAAGAAAATGAAAAGTATTTTTTTTTATTTCCTAAAGATAAAATATTGAAAAAAATAAAAACAACTCATTGGTCTTATTTTGAAAATTGGGACCCATATAAGAATTATTTAATAGCAAAAAAATATTGTGGCTTGAAAGAAAATCAAGAGACCAACTCAGGAACATTTACAAATTTTGCTCAAAATGATCAGGCTTTATACGCTCTTCATACCTACATGATGTACTTAAAATTTGGTTTTGGTAGAGCAACACAAGATGCAGGAATTGAGATAAGAAGAGGAGCAATGACTCGTTCTCAGGGAGTAAACTTAGTAAAACTTTATGACAACAATTACCCCAAAAAATTTATCTCAACATATTTAGATTATTACCAAATTCAAAAAAAAGATTTTGATAAAATACTAGACAAATGGGTGAATAAAAAACTTTTTAAAAAAGTAAAAAATATTTGGCAACCGGTCTTTGAAATAAAGTGAAAAAAAAAAATATTACAATAATTGATTACGGAATGGGTAATATAAGATCTTTAGCTAATGCATTTAATTATTTGGATACGAATGTAACCATTACTAATAAATTTGACAAAATAAGAAAATCTGAAATTGCGGTCTTACCTGGAGTTGGATCTTATCCAAGAGCGATGAAAATAATAAAATACTATGGAATTAACTTGGCAATTAAGGAAATCATTAAAAGAGGAAACTTCTTATTCTCCATATGTCTAGGAATGCAATTACTTGGATCAGCCAGTACAGAAGAAAAAAAAACAAAAGGATTATGCATAATTAAAAATGAAGTAAGAAAATTTACTAAAACAGAAACAAAAAAAAAAGAGATACCTCATGTTGGATTTAACAAAGTCATCTTTAAAAATAATGCCAAGTTATTTAATGGAATAAGAAACGGATCTGACTTTTACTTTGTTCATTCATTTAGAATGATGCCAGAAAAATTAAAAAATAATTTTGCAATAACAAATTATGGAATAAATTTTCTTTCTTATTTTAATATAAACAATGTTTATGGTACACAATTCCACCCTGAAAAAAGTCAAGCAAATGGTCTTAAATTGCTTAATAATTTTTTAAAAATTACTTAATGCTAAAAAAAAGAATTATATTTACACTTTTATATAAAGATGGATCTTTCTGTTTAAGTAGAAATTTTAATCTTCAAAAAGTTGGAAACTTAAATTGGATAAAAAAAAACTATGATTTTTCATTGATTGCTAAATCGATTGATGAGTTAATTATTCTTAATGTCTCTGATGAAAATAACTCTGTAAGTAAATTTTGTAAAACAATAGAGTTATTATCAAGGGAGTGTTTTTTACCTCTTTCAATTGGTGGAAAAATTGACAGTTTAAATATAGCTCAAAAATATATGCAAGCGGGAGCAGATAAACTAGTTATAAACACTAATCTATTCAACAAAAATTTATTGAAAAGAATTTCTAAAATATTTGGGGAACAGTGTTTAATTGGATCTGTAGACTACACTAGAGATAAAAAAAAATTTAAATTTCTTACTAAAAATGGCAAACAACAAAATAAAATAAAAACAAAAGAATTATTTGATAAAGTTTTAGAGCTACCAGTAGGTGAGCTAATTCTTAACTCTATTGATAAAGATGGCACCGGAAATGGATTTGATTACTCTATACTTAATTTAATTCCTAAGAAATTTTTAAAACCTATAATTTTCTCTGGCGGCGCAGGTAATTATCTTCACTTTGTAGAAGCTTTAAGAAAAAGTAAAATTCATTCGGTAACTACAGCTAATTTAATAAATTTTGTTGGAAATGGCTTACAAGAGGCAAGAGCATTAGTAAAAAAAAATGGTATTAATTTAGCAGAATGGTAAAAAAGGTTTTAATTATAGGATCTGGATCTATCAGTTCGAAGCACAAGTTTGCTATTAAATCTTTGTCAAAAAAAATAAATATAATTAATATTTCTTCAAGAAATTTTACTGAATACTACCTTAGGGTTAGAAAAATAGATTGTGATTATATTTTAATTTGCTCTCCAACTATTAATCATTTCAAACATTTTACAATTATTGAAAAAAATTTTAAAAATAAGAAAGTTTTAATAGAAAAACCATTGTTTAATAAATTTTACAAAATTAAAAATAATTTAAAAAATAGATACTATGTTGGATATAATTTAAGATTTCATCCTGTATTAATATATCTTAAACAATTTTTGATTCGAAAAAAAATATTTTCTATCAATGTTATTTCACATTCATATTTACCTAATTGGCGAAAAATAAATTATAGGCATTCAGTTTCAGCAAAGAAAAAATTAGGTGGAGGTGTTTTATTAGAATTAAGCCATGAGTTGGATTATTTAAAATGGATCTTCAAAAATATTAAAATAATTAACGTTTTTAATAAAAAAATTTCAAATTTAAAAATTGACGTCGACGACATCCTTAATATTACAGGAAGGATTAACAAAAAAATTTTTTTAAATTTAAATATTAATTTTTTTTCAAAATTAAATTATAGATTTATTAAAATAGACGGTAACAATTTTAGTTTGAAGGCAGATTTGATCAATAATACTATAGATTTATTTAATGCAGGAAAAAGAAAAACTATAAAGTTTAAAAATTTTAAATTAATTGATACTTATAAAAAACAACACTTTGAGATTATTAATCAAAAATTATCAAATGTTTGTTCAATTAAAGAAAGCCAAGACTTAATGAAATTAATTCAGAAAATTAAGAAATCATGATTAAACTATCTGAACCCTTTTTCTTTGGCGATGAATTAAACTATTTGAGGAAGTGCATCAATGATAAATGGATATCCTCAGGGGGAAAATATACTAGAATTTTTGAGAAAAAAATAAAAAAATTTACTAATGGTAAATTTAATTTAGGGCTGGTCAATTG
>MDSZ01140036.1_pt1 | contig 10944 bp, 9 predicted proteins | sample 811201 | NCBI WGS metagenome assembly MDSZ01 (sample SAMN05326647, study PRJNA326480) | marine metagenome | isolation source: seawater | place: Indian Ocean: North | collected 2010 | reverse complement strand
TAATATGTAGACAAACAGATAAAAGAATGGCATATACATGGAGGAATGAAAATAGTGAATATCCTCCTGGTCGATTAGATTTTATTTTCTATACAAATAGTAATTTATCAACAGTTAAATCATTCACATTGCAAACAGAAATTATGAGTGATGAACGTTTAGAAAATTACGGTCTTTTATGGGATGATACCAAGGAAGCAAGTGATCATTTCCCAGTCGTTGCCGATTTTGACTTATCAATTTACTGCAATCCTGATGGGGATATTAATAATGATGGTATTATTAATGTTGTTGATGTCGTGATTGTTGTAAATTACATTGTAAATTCAAATGATATTGAATTAGAATGTTCAGATATCAATAATGATGGAGATATAAACGTTATAGATATAGTTCAGCTTGTAAGCTTAATTTTAAACTAAGCAACGTCCTATTTTGGGATCAGTTTTCAAAAGTCCAAATCTCTACACCTCGAAAATCAAAGAACACACTAACGTCTTAACAAATTCTCAGCTATTCAATTATACTTTTTATTTCATACTTTATCATTTTTATCCTTAATCATTAAAAAATTCATAATAAAATTGTAAAAACCATGGGTATAAATAGTTCTTTTACTATTTAAATATTTATCAAATATTATCATTTACTATAAGTAATGAATTAGAGATTAAAATTTTAACAATATTAAAAAAACACCTTTTTCTAAAATTAAACGATTTTCTTTGTAAATTATAAGCATGAATAAATATTTAATTGCATTTTTATTTTTCAATTGTCTATGGTCACAATTACATGAAAATAAAATCCAAAATAGAATCATTAATCGTATTGAAGATCGTCAAAATTTAAATGTTATAAGAAATAATTACAGGAATGAAGAAGATCTGATACAATTTATTGAATCAATAGTACATACCCGTCAAATACCCGGTTTATCGATTTCAATTGTAAAAAATGAAAATATTGTGTGGGAAAAACAATTTGGTTTTGCAAATATTAATGATGAAATAGAAGTTAATGAAAATACTATGTTTATACTATCCTCTATTTCAAAGACTATTACTGTAACCGCTTTAATGCAATTATATGAACAAAATTTATTTGAACTTGATGATGATATTAATAATTATTTGCCATTTGATATCATTCATCCAATTTACCCTAATACTCCAATTACTTTTAAAATGTTACTATCTCATACATCAGGGATAAAAGATAATTGGAATGTAATGACATATTATAATGGTGATTCACCTTTATCATTAAATTATTATCTTGAACAATATTTAACACCAGAAGGGATTTTTTTCAATAGTAATTTAAATTTCACTGATTCTTATCCTGGCTCAAATTTTTTATATACTAATAATGGTGTTGCATTAATAGGTTTGTTAGTGGAAAAAATATCAGATCAAGCATTTAATAATTATTGTATTGAAAATATATTTGAACCACTATCAATGAATAATACATTTTGGTATTTATCTGAAATAAACAATCTTAATCAGGTTGCATTACCATATCAATATACAGGTGGAAATGGTGATTCCTGCTTTGATATTGGTTGTGGTATTTATGATCAAAATAATCCATGTTTTTGTGATTCAGAATGTATTTATTATGATGATTGTTGTTCTGATTACAACGAAATTTGTGGTGAAGATGGAATTGGAAGTAATCCAGAAAATCTCAATGAATATGAAAATTATGGTTATTCTGATTATCCCTCAGGTCAACTTAGAGCATCATCAAATAATTTAGCCAAATTTATGAGTACATACATGAATGGTGGATCTTATAATGGAATAAGTATTTTAAATTCACAAACAATTGAATTAATTAAAACTATTCATTACCCAACAATAAATTCAACACAAGGTTTAATATGGTATTATAAAAATCAAAATGAAAGATCACTTTTTGGGCATAATGGAGGAGATTTAGGCAGCTCAACAGAAATGTTTATATCATTTTCAGACAATATTGGCGTAGTATTATTAAGCAACTCAAATAATTATAACGCAATGATTCAAATAGAAAATGCGTTAATAGATTTTGCTGAAGAAACTAATTTCATAATAACAGGAGATATAAATTTAGATACAAATATTAATATACTAGATGTGATCCTCATTGTAAATATTATAATAAATAGTCAAACCTATAATAATTTAGCGGATTTAAATCACGATGGGCTGATAAATATAGTAGATATTCTTCAACTTATAAATTTAATTTTAATTTAGCTTTTATCTTTATTTAGTGAATTTACAAGAAAATATAAACAGTAATAATAAAAAATGTTTTATGAATTAATTATATTAAGTAAAAATTAAAAAAGGATCAAAAAAATCAAACTATTAATACCCCCACCAATTCAAGCATTATTTTCTGGAATTCTAATGTGGCTAGTAAGTAAATACTCTTTGCATACTAATTTTAATTTGAATGGCATAAATATATTGGCATTGGTATTTTTAATTATTGCAATAATAATGATAGTTTTAAGCATAAATAAATTTAAAAAAAATAGAACAACAATAAGTCCTCTTAGACCAAATAAAACATCATCTTTAATTACTAGTGGAATCTATAATTATACAAGAAATCCGATGTATCTTGGACTACTTTTAATGTTAATTTCAACTGCTCTCTTTATAAAAAACTTTATAAGTTTTTTAATTATACCATTATTTGTAATATCTATAAACAAAAATCAGATTTTACCTGAAGAACAAATTTTAGAAAATATATTTGGAGAAGAATATAGAAATTATACAAAGAAAGTTAAACGCTGGATCTAAGTAAACTACTTACTCTATATTCAAAATATCGCAAAAAGAATTTCTTTTGTTTCTAGAATAAATAAGAAAGCTTCTTTTACATAAGCTTTTTTTATCCGTAAATTGATTCATGAAAGATAATTTAATATTCTATCCAATATTTTTAAATGTCATATTAGTTTTTATATTGTATACTAAAAATACATTAGATAATAGAAAAGCAGTTAAATATAAATCTTTGGAAATGAGTTATTTTAAGATTTATAGCGGTAAAGTACCAGAACATATCGCTGTTTCAAGGCAAACCTTAAAAAATCAATTTGAACTTCCTATCTTATTTTATTTTTTAGTATCAATTATTTTGTATGTGGAGCAAGTATTCTTTCTTGATCTCTTTTTTGCTTGGCTATTTGTTATTTCAAGATACTTACATGCTTACATTAGGTTAAGTTCAAATAAAATCAAATACCGTAGTATATCATTCCAGATTGGTTTTTATACCCTACTATTATGGTATTTAAAATTTATTTATAATATTTTTATGGCTTAATGATTAAAAATTTTTTTTTGTAACAATTGTGGAAAACTTACTTATTCAAGGTGATAATCTTCAAGGATTGGATTATTTACTAAAATATAAAAAGTTAAAAGGTAAAATAGATTTAATATACTTAGATCCTCCTTTTGGTACAGGTGGAAATTTTACAATATCAAAGGATAAGGCTGCAACAATTAGTAATTCAAAAAATGGAGATTTAGCTTATTCAGATAAAATATGTGGCAATGACTTTTTGTATTTTTTAAAAAAAAGATTGGTGATTATAAAAAAATTACTATCCAAAGAGGGTTCTATATATTTACATATCGACTATAAAATTGGTCATTATGTAAAAATACTTATGGACGAGATATTTGGAATAGACAATTTTAGAAATGATATCACTAGAGTTAAATGTAATCCTAAAAATTTTAGTAGAATAGGATACGGTAACATAAAGGACTTAATCTTATTTTACACTAATTCATCTAATCCAATTTGGAATGAACCAAGAGAAAACTATTCTGAAATAGATTTAAAAAGATTGTTCCCCAAAAAAACTAAGCAAGGACGACGTTATACCACAGTTCCAATACATGCACCAGGCGAAACAAAAAATGTAAATTCTAACAAGGCATTTAAAGGTATGATGCCCCCAAAAGGAAGGCATTGGGGGACTAATATTGAGACCTTGAATCAGTGGGATAAAGATGGTTTAATAGAATGGTCCTCAAATGGAAATCCTAGAAAGATCATTTTTTCTGATGAGCAGAAAGGAAAAAGAGTACAAGATATTTGGCAATATAAAGACCCCCAATATCCCTCTTATCCCACTGAAAAAAATTCTGATCTATTAGATTTAATTATTAGAACTTCATCAAATCAAAATAGTATCGTAATGGATTGTTTTTGTGGTTCTGGTACAACCTTAAAATCTGCACAAATAAATAAAAGAAATTGGATTGGGATTGATCAGTCTGATCAGGCTATTCAATCGACTAAAAATAAAATCAAAAATATAAATATTAAAAAAAATAAAAATAACCCCTGTTATGAATTTATTCGTTTAAATGAAATTATAAAAACAAATAATTCATAATGAAAGAAAAATTAAACCATAAAATAAAAACTATATGATAAATACAGTTAAAATAAAAAATCTATTTAATTTAAATTACTATATATTCTTGATTTCTTTGGTTTTAGGTCAACCAGAGTATAACTGTTGTGAATATCAAAATATAGCAGAAAATGAGTGTGTTGGCCTAGGATGTTATATTCCACAATGTACAGAAACATGTGACTGGGAAATCATACAATGCTGGACTTCAACAGGATATTGTTGGTGTGTAGATGTAAATGGAAATGAAATAGATGGTACTAGTCAACCTTCATGGCAGGGACTTCCGGAGTGTTCTGAAAATTGTAATTATCCATTTATAGAAATTGATGGTTTCTGTTTTCATGCTGATGATATAACCGTATTGCAAGAGATGATAAATAATAGCATTGAAAGTGGAATAGAAAATTCGCCCAATTCGATAATGGATAATAATAATAATATAATTATAGATGGTGAATACATAGATTCCTTTAGTTTTAATAATAATGAATATGTTGAACCTTTAGAATTAGGTATACAAGAATGGGAGAATGGGAGAATTATTAGTTTTATGTGTGGTGCTTATATTTATTGTAATCTTTCAGGGGAAATACCATATTCTATATCAAATTTAACAGAAATTAACGTGCTGAGACTGGAATTGAATTATTTTTCAGGTTATATACCTGAAAACATATGTGATCTCAACCATTTAAACCTTAATAGTTATATAAATTTTGATTTATCCTACAATCAATTATGCCCACCATATCCAGAGTGCATCCCTGAAAACGCTTTATCTGATATGAATAATTCTTATTGTTACTCTCTTGGAGATATAAATAATGATTCATACGTTAATATTTTGGATATATTAATAACTATAGGTTTTATATTAATGATAGATGAACCAACAAATTATGAATTTTTTGCAGGAGATATTAATTCAGATCAACTGATCAATATTCTTGATGTTATGGAGTTAGTACAAATAATTCTAAATCCTAATAATTACGATTGTTATACCGAACCTCAAGTTGGAGATTGTAATGGAATTTGTCCAACATTTTATTTTAACCAAATTAACAATGAATGTGAAGAATTTATCACTGGATGCTGTGGAGTTGAAGTTTTTAATACAATTGAAGAATGCCAGAATGAATGTGAATAAAATTATTTTTTTATTTTTCTTCTCTGTTATCTTTTGTCAAACAGAGATAGTTTCGGGATTCCTAAGAGAAATTGAAATGTCATTTTGTATGGATGAATGTGGTGAATACTATATAGAGACATTTGAAAATATGTATTGGCCTGTTATTTTTAATGATGATATGCCAAACATTAATCTTTATACCAATAGATATGTAGAGGTTTTGATTGGAGAAAACGTTACTTGCACTGAATGTAGTGCTTATAAAATTGAATCTATAGTTTTATCAAATGATTGTATATCTCCCACCTTATGTATTGCAGATCCTTGTGAATTAGCTTCTGAATGTCAAATTAATACTCCAACTGAATGTATATCTAACTATTGTGGAGGATGTAATGCAGACTTCTATGACCTTGATAATAATCTCGTAAATTGTAATTTACCTGTAGACGAATGTGAAGATTTATCAGGGTTAGATTTCGGTGAATGTGCAATGGTCCTAGGTATTGGATATGTTGACGGAGAATGCAATTATGTTTCGGGTTGTAGCTGGCATGTGAATGGAATAGATTATACAAATGCATTTCATGATGACATAGAACAGTGTAGTGAACAATGTAATAGTAATCTTAGTTGTGATGATATTCAAGAAAGTTATTTAGAATTACATTTTGGTCAGTATTCAGAATGCGAATATGATGTTGACTGTATGCCTATTTGGGGACATTGTGATGTTAGCTTAGGAGGGTGCCATTATGCTGTAAATATTACAGATTATCCTGAAGATGAAATTAATGAACAAGTGGAGTTATGGCTTGAAAATGAATGTGTAACAAGTGTTTGTGATTGTATGAATTTACCTTATACTGTTTGTTTATCAGGTAGTTGTCAATTAGTAAGTTGCAATGAGCCTAATCCTGCAGGTTGCTTTCAAACTGGTTGTCCTGACGGATATGAGTGTGTATTTGATACGCAAGATTGTACTTCTTCATCTTGTTATTGTCAAAATAACAATGACTTTTGGACTTGCACAGAAGATTGTGGAGGAGGTACATGCATATTAATAGAAGTTTCAGGAGATGTAAATGGTGATACAATAATTAATATCCTGGATATAGTTCTTATAGTGAGTTTTATTTTAATAACAAATGAACCAACAGATTCTGAATTTTCTTCAGCAGATATTAATTCAGATGAACTCCTTAATGTGTTAGATATTGTAGAAATAGTACAGATGATTTTAAACCCTATTCAATTACCGGAGGGTTGTTACTTAGAACCAGAAACTGGTCCATGCTTTGGTTATTGTCCAACCTATTATTTTAATAATGATACAAATGAATGTGAAGAGTTTATAACTGGATGTTGTGGTGTTGAAGCATTTAATACTTTAGAGGCTTGTCAAAATGCATGCGAATAGATTTATTTATATTTTTGATATTTATCTTTCAAAAAATTTTATCATAAGAAATCATATTAAATCATGAAAAATTTTATATTATTAGTTTTATTTTTAAAATTATTATTCACACAAGATAATATTGAAGGTAGGTGGCATTTAGTTGGATACGAGAATAGTATTATGTATGAATTTATCCATACAGACCAACAAGTTAATATTGGGTTAAAATATACAATTTATAGTTTAGACAGCAGCTTTAATAATTTAGAAGATAATTTAGGTGGCACACCTAACCCTTATAATATTACAGGTAATATCATAACGATCGATTATCATTTTGGAAATATAGTTTCCTATGAAATGAAATATTATTGTGATGGGCAAATTGTGAATTTCTATAATGTTAATGATAATGAAAGTATTCATAGCACTTTGTTTAGAGAAAATTTTAATTATGCTAATTCTGAATGTTCAGAATGCTTCCAAATGGATGAAGAACAATGCGTGATTAATGATGATTGTGAATGGATAGAAAATATTAATACAGGTTCATGCTCATCTTTATCAATAAATGAATGTGACCTCCCAGAATACGGATCCTGTTATTCTGATTGTACAAATTGGGGGAATTACTACAATGGAATGTTTTGCTATGGATCAATGTATTGTACTGGGGGCTCCTTTCAAATTGACAATGGATACTGCGAAGAAACAAATGATCTATTAGGTGATATAAACCAAGATAATATGATTAACATATTAGATATATTATCTGTGGTTAATCTCATCTTAAATGGAAATTTTGAGGATATGGCCGATATAAATCAAGATCAATTTGTGAATGTTATTGATATATTGCTTATAGTTGAAATTATATTAAATAATTAAATTTAAAAATATCTATAATTAGCTATTTATCAAATTAATAATAAGTAGTACATCTTGTATATTAATTAGTTGATCTAAATTTAAATCACTTTTAATTATCTGATCCTCATTTGGCGTTAATGACCCAAGAATAAAATTAATAATCAAAATTATATCCTGAATATTTATTGTTTGATCATTATTTACATCGCCTATAATGAATAAAGGTAAATAATTTGATATTCCGTCAATTATAAGTTCACCAGTATTTTCTGGATCCAACCAATCTTTTAACCTATTTTCAGGATTGTCACCCCATTCCCATGACTCTGAAATTTTTCCATACCACCCATTTCTACTTCCAGGATCATCAATACAGTCTATTGAATTTGGGTTGCCACCAGTTAAAATTCCTGATATATTTCCTAAAGTATCAAATAATGCAGAACCTGATGAACCACCAACAACACCGCCATTATCCCAAGATAAATACCAATGTGTATTTGGTATTGAAGAATTCCAATCACTTGATGTTGCATAACCATTATCATAATTAATTTTTTTATAAGTTCCATAAGGATGATGAACACCAGAAGATACAGGTAGTTCAGCTGGATTTGTTGCATTGAATCCTGCATAATATACCTCCCACTCTGTGGGTATTGAATCAGTAATTTGAAGCAATGCAAAGTCAGGTCCAATGAGAGTTATGTTAGGGTAATTACCCACTAAACAATCACAATTAGATATCATAGTAGAGCCATATGCATATTCACCATATGATATATCTCCATTTCCACAACCATTCTTGTTATAATTAAAATAAAATCTCAGGCCTTCAGGATTGTCACCATTTACACAATGAGCTGCTGTCAAAAAGTATGGAGTCAAATCGTTTCTCATATTGTTAATCATTGTACCAGTACAAATATTCTGAGACATTTCTATGTACGCCACTGAATTTATTTGATCAATAAAATTATGAGCATCTTCGCAAAATACATCATTTCCGCATTGTCTATCAGAATTATTATTTGTCCTCATTTGGATAATTCCACGATAATCATGTATAATTGATGATACAGTCAAACTTATATCATCTAGATTAACATAATTTTCTATGTTTAACTCTATAATAATTTTTTCTCCTTCAACTAATGGTGTTGAAAAATACATTGCTTCATTATTATTTTCATCTGTGTATGCACCTGCTATTTGCGACATATCATGATTATAAACAAATAAGCTAACGCCATCAGGTAAAAAAAATGGTTCAAAGACTGCCCTTACACCAAGCGCGTTTGAAGTTAGATATTCTAATATAAATATTTTTTTATTTTCATATATAAATGAATTTGATTCCTCTAGAAATTCATGGTTTAATTCATGTTTATAACCGAATTTCAGCATTTTTAAATGAGATGCCCTTTTGTCTTGATCCAATTGTTCATTTACATCTACATTTGGTAATGTTAGTGATCTTATCTGAAAATCTCCATTGGTGATAAAGCTTAAAGGTTGAGATTTTTGATAAGACTGAGCAAAAATAAGAGAACTAAAAAAATAATAAAAAATAATAAAATTTTTTATTGTGTTTATTCGTGTAAACATAAGTTTTTTTTTAAATTTAATAATTTTAATTTAAGATACAAAAGAATTTAACGCTATTTTAGTAATAATTTATTAAACAATTAATTTTAGAAGAAATATTAAAAAAAATCCTAAATTAGGAAAATTTTACATATTAGAATTTAAAAAATCAACGTAAAATAATTTTTTTGTTATGTAACTTATACATGTGAATTATATTGTTTATCTAATAATTATTTTAAATATTATCCAATCTGAATGTGTCGATTTAGACTTTGAAAATTGTCTTTTGTGGCCAACATACTGTACATGGAATGATTCAACCAATCAATGTGAGGATACCAATGAAAATGGAACCGATCCCATCTATGGGCCATATCAATTTAGTTCATATAACGAATCTAATGGTTTAATCAGTAGTGAAAGTTATTTAAGTTCAACAGTATTTTACCCAATCAATAATGATTCATTACTAGCTTCTATTGTTATTGTACCAGGTGCGTTTTCATCTGAAACAACAATACATAGTTGGGCTTCATATTATGCATCTTACGGCTACATTGCAATGACTATTGGAATAAATGATTTTTTTAATGATGATTGTAATGATTTAGCAAATAGTCTATTGGATGGAATAGAAGTTTTAAAACAAGAAAATAATAGATTAGGATCTCCAATTTTAAACAGGGTTGATATTAATAATTTTGCAACAAGTGGTTGGTCTATTGGGGGAGGCGCAGCACAATATGCTGCAACTCTTGATTCAAGTTTAAAGGCCATAATTGCATTAAACCCAGGATTAGCTATACAAGATTATCAAAATTGTACTGATCCCAATTATGAATATTACTGTCTTGTACCCGAACATCTAAATCATAGTACGCCTGTGCTTATTATTTCCAGTGAAGGGGATATTGAAAATCCAACTGATATAGACGCAGCAATTCATTATAGCTATACTCCTAATTCAACAGATAAAATGCTTTTTGAATTAGCAAATGGTAATCATAGCACTGGTCTAAATCCCTATGCAGGATCAGAAGATTTAGGTAATACTGTATTAAAATGGCTTGATTATCACTTATTGAACGATATATCCAGCTGTAATCTGTTACTAAATCAACCCAATAGCGCAGTACAATTTTATACAAACCTTGAGTGTTATGAAAATATTCTTGGTGATTTGAATAATGACTACATTGTTAATGTTCTTGATATAATAGTCATAGTCAATTACATACTTGACCCATCAATTAATCAAACAAGTAACTTAGACATCAATAATGATAATGATATTAATGTCATAGATGTACTTGAATTAATAAACATAATTCTCAATTAGTTGTTGAAAAATCAATTTTATGACATAAGAAAAATTAAATTAGTTTATCAAATGAAAATAATAATATTTTTACTTTTAATTACACAATTGGCTTTATCAACTGACTTTAAAAAATTTGATTTGAACCGATTACAATACATAGATTCATTGTCAAATAAGTTGAT
>MDSZ01208109.1_pt1 | contig 10945 bp, 10 predicted proteins | sample 811201 | NCBI WGS metagenome assembly MDSZ01 (sample SAMN05326647, study PRJNA326480) | marine metagenome | isolation source: seawater | place: Indian Ocean: North | collected 2010 | reverse complement strand
GCGGCCGTTTAGGCCGCCGTGTTGTTGTCTTTATCGTGGCGCCGAAATTTCGGTTCACGCGACCTTTGACACCATTATAGCGCATCGGCCAAATTGAGTCATGGATGCAAATCTCACCTAAATTGTATCCAATCTAATTTTAGATCTATATATGTGTACCGTCTTTGTTGTCGCACGGCGCCGACGCCCCAAAGGTCAAGCTGGTTGATGCCTAAAAAATTGCAAGATCCCACTGCGAAGGCTGTCGAAAACCTTCCTCAATGGCCCTCCTTCGGCCGTCTTGCGATGACCTGCGACGGCGTCTTCAAACCCATCACCGGCTCCTTTGGCGCTCTGCCACGCAATGCGCGCGGCGCCATCTGGGTGATTATCGCCGGGCTTTTCTTCACCGTGATGACGGCTTTGATCAAAATGATCGGGGACACCATCCCGGTGGTTCAAATTCTGTTTTTTCGTCAAATCGTCATGACCTGCACGGTGATGCCGGTTCTCGTCCTCGGTTTTCCGGGAAGTTTAAAAACCAATTTTCTGAAGCTGCATTTGGCGCGGGTGATGTTCGCGGTTGTCGGCATGACCTGCGGCTTCACGGCGTTGGTCAATTTGCCCTTGGCCGAGGCGACCGCGCTTGGCTTCGCGAAAAGCCTATTTGTGGCGATCTTCGCCGTGCTGCTGTTGCGCGAAGTCGCCGGCCCGCGCCGGTGGTTCGCGGTTGTGATCGGGTTTGTGGGGATTTTGATCATGACACAGCCAGGTGGCGGCGGCTTCAATATCTATTCATTGTTGGCGATCGCCGGCGCGGCTTCGGCGGCGGCGGTCATGGTGATCATTCGCAAAATTTCACAGTTCGAGCGGCCGGTCACCATTCTCAGCTATCAATCGATCCTGGTGGGGCTGATCATGATCCCGCCGACGCTTGTCTATTGGGTTCAGCCCAGTCTCTATGAATGGCTGGTCATGGCCGCCATTGGGGTTCTTTCGGTCTTCGGTCAGCTCGCCAACATCCAAGGCTTTAAAGAGGGTAATGCCTCGGCGGTCGCGCCGATGGATTACACCCGGCTGGTGTTCGCGGCGATGATCGGTTTCCTCCTGTTCGGCGAAATACCGGAATGGACCACCGCTATCGGGGCCGGTTTGGTCATCGCCACCTCCCTTTACACGGTGCGGGCCGAAGCCCGCGCCGGCGAGAGCGCGCTGTAACAGAAATCGCCGTGGGCCGGCCGTGATATTGGACGCGGGTGGCTTTCACCGTAAGATATGGATTGTATCCAATCCCGAGATCGCCCTATATTAGGCTCCTTCCACAGACAGGGCGGACAGGTTCCATGGATGACGCAGCCATCAAACAGCAATATGACGCGATTGTCGCACGCGCCGGCCTTTCGATTCCGGCGGACCGGGAGGCGACCATGGTCGATACCTACAAGGACATTTTGAAATGGTCGCGGATTGTGCGTAATCGCCCGCGGCCGGCCAGTCTGGAGCCATCCAACGCTTATTTCCTGGCCACCGTCACCCGTGTGGTCGACGGCGAGAAAGGGGCCTGAGATGTCTGAAATCCAGGACATGTCGATTGCCGCTCTTAGCGCGGCCTATCGTGAGCGCACGCTCTCTCCGGTCGAGGTCACCGAGGACGCGCTCCAGCGGATCGCCGCTCTCAACGACACGCTCAACGCGTTCAACACGGTCACGGCGGAACTGGCCTTGGCCCGGGCCAAGGCGGCGGAAGCCGAATTCATGTCTGGATCCGATCTTGGCCCGATGCACGGTATCCCGTTTGGCGCCAAGGACATTTATGACACCGCCGGGATTCTGACGTCCTGCCAGTCGAAATTGCGCCCGGATGTGGTGCCGGACGTGAACGCCCATGCGGTCCAGAAATTGCTCGACGGAGGCGCCGTTTTGCTGGGCAAATGCGCCACCATTGAGTTCGCCACCGGTGGGCCGAGTGAGGAAACGTTGTTTCCGCCGGCGCGCAATCCTTGGAATACCGCGCATGTCCCGGGAGGCTCGTCCTCCGGTTCCGGTGCGGCGGTCGCCGCCGGCATGACGCGCATGGCGCTGGGCTCCGATACCGGCGGCTCGATTCGCGGTCCCGCCGCCTACTGCGGCACGGTCGGGATCAAGCCGACCTATGGGCGGGTCAGCCGGCGCGGCGTCTTTCCTTTGTCGTTTACCATGGATCATTGCGGCCCGCTGAGTTGGAGCGTCGCCGACGCCGCTCTCTCACTGCAGGTGATGGCCGGTTTCGATCCCCTCGACCCGGCCTCGGCCGATGAACCGGTGGCCGATTACGCCGCCGGCCTGGACGGCGGCGTCAAGGGGTTGAGGATTGGGTATGTCGCGAACTGGCTCGCGGAAGATAAAAACACCCACCCGGAAATCCCGGCGGCCATTGAGACGGCGCTCGCCGCGCTGCGCGCCGACGGGGCCGTTGTGGAGAATGTGGCGCTGTCCTCGCATGAGGTTTTCCACGCCTGTGGCCGCATGATCATTCTCGCCGAATGTTATGCCATCCATGAAAAGGATTTGATGGAAAGGCCCGAACTTTATGGCCGCCCGACACGTGAGCGGTTGATGGCCGGAGCCTTTGTGCGTGGCTCGGATTATGTCGAGGCGCTGCGGATGCGCCGGGAAATGAGCCTTCAGTTTAATGCCGAGGTTTTGGGCCAGTACGACGCGGTCATCGCCCCCGCGACCGCGCTGCCGGCCGGCCGTTTCGACGCCCAACCGAATGATCCCCTGGCGCTTTCGGGTTACTTGACCGTGCCGTTTAATGTCACCGGTAACCCGGCCATGTCGGTCTGTTGCGGTTTCACATCCGAAGGCCTGCCGATCTCCATGCAGGTGGTTGGCAAACCGTTCGACGAGGCGATGGTTTTGCGCGTGGGCGCCGCCTATGAGCGGGCGAGCGCGTGGCGCCACCGGCGCCCGACACTGAGCGCGTAAACGCGCCGGGACCGGCGGGCGGGGGCCGCTGGGTGCGCGGGCCGCTTAACCGGCGCGCGGAGGCTTCCTCACGCCGCCGCTTTCCATGCGATAAACGATCCAGGTGCTGAAAAGCACCAAGCCGGCACCGCCGAGCACCACCGGCGCCGGCCAATCCCCGAAGGCGAAATAGCCGATCAAGAGCGCCCAAATCATTTTGGTGTAGCCAAGCGGCGCGATGGTCGCGGCGGCGGCATGGAAAAGGGCGCGCGTGGTCATGTATTGGGCAATCCCCGACGCTACCCCCATGGCGACGAGTCCGGCCAGTTGCAACGGGCTTGGCGTTACCCAAACAAACGGCAGCAGCGGGACCGTCATCAGCGACGAGATCGCCATAAATAGAAAGACGATTGTGATGGTCGCATCAAATTGGCTAAGGTGCCGCGCCAATAACAGGCCACACGCCCCCATCACGGTACCGCTGAAGGCGTAGATCGCTCCTTCGCGAATAACCTCGCCGCCCGGCCGCACCATGATCAGGACGCCGATAAATCCGATCACAACCGCCGCCCATTTCAGGCGCCCGACCGGTTCCTTGAGGAGGGGCAGCGAAAGCACCGAAACCACCAAGGGGGCGGCAAAATTGATGGCCGTCGCGTCCGCTAAAGGCAAAGTGTTGTATCCCAGGAAAATCAGACCGATCGCGCCACTGACCAGCAGCGCGTGCAGCAGATGCAGGCCCATGCGATCGGTCCGCACCGAACGCCACGGCATGGTGAGGCCGATAAACAAAGCCAAGGGCAGCAACGCGAAGGCGTTGCGGAAGAACATGATCTGCACGACCGGAAAATACTCGGTCTGCGCCTTCACAACGCCATTGAGCCCGGAAAACACCAGCAGGCCGACCAGGGTCAACAGGATACCGGTGCGGGGGTCGGGCCTGACGCCAGGTGGCGTTTTGAGACGAGACCGGGGCGCGGCCGGGTCGGCCGTCATCGTGGGACGGCCTTAATAGGTCTGGAATATGCGCGCGATTTCCTGGTGATCTTTGGTCACCGTCAGCGCCAAGGATAAGAGGATCCGCGCTTTTTGCGGGTTAAGATTGTCAGCGATCAGAAAACCGTTGTCTTTCAACTTGGTGCTTAAAAAGGTCCGTCCGCTGCCAGCGCGGGTCGACTGCACAACCACCACCCCGCGCGCGACCGCGTCGCAGAGCGCCGCTTCCTCGCCCGGGCCGCAAAAGCCCGGCGCGAAACCGGCCGAGACGATGCCTTCGGCGCCGGCTTCGATAAAAGCGCGCGACGCGGTGCCGTCGGCGCCGGCATAGGCATAGGTGATGTCAACGCGTGGCAAACCGTCGAGCGTGCGAATATCGAACTCGGTGTCCGGGGCATGTTTGCGTAGCGGTTTACGATAAAAAGCGACGGCGTCGCCATCGGCATGCCCGAGGCAGCCGAAATCGGGGCTGCGAAAGGTTTGCATCCGATAAGTCGAGGTCTTGGTCACCTCGCGGGCACATTGGATTTCATCGTTCAACAAGGTCATCACGCCCATGCCCTTGGCCGCCGGTGATCCGGCCGTGCGGACGCCGTTGACGATGTTGAAGCCGGCGTCGGTCGACAGGCCGCTTGATGGGCGTTGCGCGCCAACCACCACCACCGGCAGGTCCGCCTTTACGGTCAGGTGCAGGGCGTAAGCGGTTTCCTCCAAGGAGGCGGTGCCATGCGTGACGACGATCCCATCGAGGCTCGGGTCCTGCGCCAGTTTATCGATTTTCAAGACCAGGTCACGCCATTCGGTGAAGCCGACCGACGGGCTTGGGATCGCCTGATAGGGGACCGCGACGATCTCGGCGACGTCATGGACAATGGGAAACATGGCCAGAATCTCTTCGATCCCGATCATTGTCTTATTGGCCCCGTAGTCGACGATATCGAGGGGGTTTTTGCCAATCGACGCGATGGTACCGCCGGTCCCGATGACCGCTACTTTGGGCTTGTTCATATGCAACCTCTTGAATGCAGCTTTAATGTTTATTCAGCGGCCGCCGGCGTGGCGGCGGCATTTTTCTTTAAGCATCCGATGACTTCGTCGGTGCTCATGATATCGCCGAAGGTCAGGTAGAAATTGATCAAAGAGCTGTTGTGTTCCGCGTCGCTGTTGGCGGCGTTGCCATCGGTCACCATGAGGGTCTTGAAATTGGTCATCATGGCGTCGCGGGCGGAAGATTCGCAGCAGACATTGGTGACCGTGCCGGTGATCAGAACCGTGTCGAGCCCCCGCGCGCGCAGGATGTCCGGCAAGTCGGAGGCGCCGGGCAAAAAGGCCGAATAACGGTATTTCAGGACCTTGGTGTCCTCGGGCTGGACGTCGCAGTCCGCCCAAATCGCATGCCCCAATGTGCCTTCCGACATGCTTTCGACGCGTTTGGCGGTTTTTTCCGGCAGCGTCATGGCATGCATGTTTGACCAGCTTTCCAGACAGGCTTCGTCATGGGTGTTCTGGATCCAGAATACTTGCCCGCCGGTCGCCCGTATGGCCGCGGCGAGACGGTTCACATTCGGAACGATTTCCCGCGCCGTCGCGCATAGCGCGTGGGCGACGCCGTCCATCATGAAGCCATTTTGCAGGTCTACCACGATCAAGGCGGTCTTGGCCGGGTCGAGGGTGGCGAAGGGGTGCGCGGTTCCTCGGCGCGCGACCACCGTGTCGACAATTCTCTGCGGGATGGAAATTTTATGCATCGCGATACCCTTTTTAAAATGGCGCCGTTAGGCCGGGACGGAACCGGCGTCGGCGGCGGCCGGTGCCGCATCGACTTTGAAGCAACGGGCCAGACGGTCATTGCCGAGCATGACCTCGGGGGGGAGCTGTTCCAGGCAATGACTGTCCGCGAAGGCGCAACGCGGGCCAAAACTACAGCCGGTCGGTAACGCCCGTAAATCCGGCGGGCTGCCTGGAATCGCCTCAATATCCTGGCCGCGCATATTGCCGTGCACGGTGGAGGACAGCATGCCCTTGGTATAGGGATGTTTTGGGTCCGTGAGAACTTCTTGAACCGTGCCCGTTTCGACGATGCGACCGGCGTACATCACCGCCACACGATCCGCGATTTCAGCCGCGACCCCGAGGTCGTGGGTGACGAAGATCATCCCCATGCCAAGTTCCTGTTGCAGCTTGCGCATCAAAATCAGCACCTGAATTTGAACCGTCGCGTCAAGGGCGGTTGTGGGCTCGTCGGCCAAAAGTAATTTGGGCCGGCACGACAACGCCAAGGCGATCATGGCGCGCTGGCGAAGCCCGCCGGACAGTTCGTGTGGAAACGCGTTGAGGCGTCGTTTGGCCGACGGGACCTTAACTAGCTCCAGCAGCTCAAGCGCGCGGGCCAAGCCCTCCTCGAACGAGCAGCCGGTGTGCCGGCGGACAGTTTCTGCGATTTGATGCCCCACCGTGTAAACCGGGTCGAGGGCGGTCATCGGTTCCTGGAAGATCATCGCCGCCTCGCCGCCACGGAAAGCGGCGAGTTCCTTGCCCTTGAGAGCGAGAACGTCCTGCCCGTCGACCGCAAGCTTGCCGGAAATGACCGCACGCCGTTCCGGTAACAGGCGCATCAGCGCCCGCATGCTGACGCTTTTGCCCGAGCCCGACTCTCCGATGATACATAGCACTTCGCCGTGTTGGACCGTCAGGCTGACGTCGTTGACGGCGTTAACCGTCGCCTCGCGGCTGACGAATTTGACGTTTAGGTCCCGAACCGAGACCAGAGGCGTTTTCGTTTCGGTGGTCATGAGGGGCTCTCCGCCGGTGAGCTGGGCGTAACGTCTTCCGCCGCGTGCATGATGGATTTTGAATGGCCTGATTTGGCGACGAACATATGGCAAGCACAGGCATGTCCCATGGGGCCGACATCCTGTGGCAGGGCTGGCGTTTCAATCTCGCAGATCTTTTCCGCGAACTCACAACGGGTGCGAAAGCGACAGCCGGAAGGGGGGTTGATCGGATTGGGCGGATCGCCAATTAGCGGCGGTTCGTTAACCCGATCGTCTGGGTTCATCGAGAGGCGGGAGGCCAGAAGCGCGGCGGTGTAGGGGTGTTTTGGATTGGCGTAGATTTTATCCACCGGTCCAATCTCGACCACCTCGCCGAGATACATGACCAGAACGCGATCACTCACGTATTGAACGACATTCAGGTCGTGCGAGATGAACACGTAGGTCAGGTTGAAAACATCTTTCAGATAGCGCAGGAGGTTTAAGACCTGCGCCTCCACCGATTTGTCGAGCGCTGAGACCGCTTCGTCGAGAATCACGACGCGCGGTTCGAGCACCAACGCGCGGGCGATGTTAATGCGTTGCTTCTGGCCGCCGGACAACTCGTGCGGATAACGCGGGCCAAACAGGTTGGGATCGAGCCCGACCTTTTCCATCAGCGCGCGGGCGGCCTGTTTGGCGGCTTCGTTGCTCGCGCCATGGACAATTTGGCCATAAGCGATGGAATCTTCCACCGGCATGCGCGGATTGAGCGAGGAGTAGGAATCTTGGAAGACCATTTGCATCAAGCGACGCATATCTCTGACTTCCAAACCATCTTTGGCCGCTACAGCCTCCCCGTCAAAAATCAATTCGCCGCTGTCCGGCGGGATCAGATGCATCAACAGCCGGGCGAGGGTTGATTTGCCACAACCGGATTCGCCCACCACACCCAGCGTCTCGCCTTTCATGACGGTAAAGCTCACCCCGTCGACGGCGCGAATGCGCGCGACCGTGCGATTTAAGATGCCGCCGGTGATAGGGAAATGTTTCTGGAGGCCGCGGGCGATCAACATCGGTTGAGCTTTGCCGCCCCGGTCGCGGGCGTCGTCGGCGGACACCGATGAGAGTGCCGATTTTGTCTCTGTCATATCCATGGCTTCCTCCTTACATCCGTACGTCCATGGCAGAGCGCAGACCGTCGCTCACCAGATTGAAGCAAATTGAGGTGACCAAAATGGCGACCCCGGGCAGGGCACAAATGACGGGCTGGATGTAAATCGCTTGGCGCAATGTGTTCAGCATCAGCCCCCAGTCCGGTTCCGGCGGTGTCACCCCGAGACCGAGGAAAGAAAGACCGGAGGCGATCAAAATCGACACGCTGACCAGGCTGGATGAGTAGATCAAAATGGGCCCCAGCACGTTGCCGAGGATGTGCACGCGGATGATGCTAAACGTGCTCGCCCCGGTCGCCCGCGCGGCTTCGACAAAGTCGAGATTGCGCACCTGAGAGGTGGCGGTCTCGGCGACGCGGCAAAGCGGCGGGATGAACACCAAGGTCAGCGACATCATGCCGTTGAAAATGCCCCCGCCGAGGGCGCCGGAAATGGCCACCGCTAGAAGGATCGATGGAAACGCGTAGAAGACGTCCATGATCCGCATGATGGTCATATTGGTGCGGCCGCCGACGAAGCCGGCGATAATGCCAAGCAAACCGCCAATCACGGTGGCGATAAAGACGGGCAAAATCCCCATCGTGAGAGAGATCCGACCACCGTATAAAATGCGGGAAAGGATATCGCGGCCCAGTTCGTCGGTGCCCAGGATGAAATCCTTGTACCCGATCGGTTTCAGCCGGTTCAGCATGCTGCTTTGATAGGGGTCCATCGGCGCCAGCAAGGGGGCGAAAATCGCCGACAGAATGATGAGTATAACCACGAAGCCGAAAAACAGCGTCATGTAGTCGTAGCGAAGGCGGTACCCGACGGTCTGCCAATAGCTGCGGACCTTGAGTGCCGGGGCGACCTCTGACGCTTTTGGCTGAAGGTTGTTTACAGTCGCATCTGACATGATAGCCCTCGCCTAAGCTAGCGTTTCAACCGTGGATCGACGGCGGTTTGGAGCAGGTCGATCACGAGATTGGTGGTTACAAAAATAATCGCCAGGATCAGGATGGTGCCCTGTAGAACCGGCAGATCGCGTGTCAGAATGGCCTTGTTCAGCAGGAAGCCTGTGCCCGGCCAGGTAAAGATGGTCTCGACCAAGATCGAGCCACCCATCAAATAGCCGAATTGAAGACCCATGACGGCCAGCACCTGGGGCAGGGCGTTTTTCACCACATGCAGCAAAATCTCCGCTTCCATGAGGCCCTTGGCACGTAAGGTTTCGACGAAATCCTGGTTGAGTACCTCCGCGACCGCCGACCGGGTGGTGCGGGTGATGATGCCAATCGGGATGAGGGAGAGGGTGATGATGGGCAGGATCAGATATTTAAAATGATCCCATTGGAAGGGATTGAAGGTCTCCGAGCCGCGCGGTCCCATCCCGGTGGCTGGTAGAACATTCAGTTCAACCGCGAAAATGATGACGAGAACGATCGCCAGCCAATAGTTCGGGATACTGACGCCAATCACCGCGATGCCTGTCACCGCCCGGTCGCTTGGCGTGCCGACCCGGTAGCCGGCGAAAGTTCCGATCACGAAGGCCAGGCTAAACGCGGCGATTACCGCGCCGGCCGACAACATCACGGTGTTCGCCAAGGCGCGAAATAGCTCCTCGGTCACCGGCCGGCCGATCGCGATCGACATACCGAAATCGCCGGTCAGGACTTTACCCAGCCAGATGCCGTATTGAACCGCGATGGGCTTATCGAACCCATAGGCTTTTTTCACCATCGCGATGGTTTCTTCGCTGGCGTCTTCCGGTAGGATCGTCTGCAGAGGGTCGCCTGGAGCGATATAAACTAAAGCAAAACATACTATACTTACGCCAAGGGCAATGGGTATCGCATATAAAAGTCTTCTTATAATGTATGTTGACACTTTTTTTCCTTTCCACTCGCTTCCGCGACCCGGTGAAGTCTAAGCAGAGCCTTTTCTGAAGTGTGCCGGACCCACCCACCCAGGGGACGGGTGGGTCCGGTTGCGTATTGTCGGTGTTTTATTCAACGACGATCGGCGTGAGGTCCTGGAACCAGCTTTGAGCTTGAATAAAGCCCTTGATATTCGGCGCCAGCGCACGCGGGTTCACGTCGTGGGCAACCCACAGCATGACAGCGTCTTCGACCATCAGTTCATGCAGCTCGGTGAGCTTCTTCATGCGAACCGCCGGATCGAACGACAGATAGATTTCGTCGATCAAGGCGTCGGCCTTGGCGCTGGTGTAATGGCCCCAGTTGGAACCCTTGGGCGCATGTTGTTTGGTGTAAACATGCCGGATCAGGGCGCTGAACGGGTCCTGCAAGGCGCGGCTCACGTTAATGCCATCGACCGACGGGCTTTTTTCACGACCCGGTCGGGTGATGTCCAACAACGCGTTCCAGTCCATAACCTGCAGTTCGGTCTCGAAGCCAACCGCGTCGAGCTGGGATTTCACAAGCTCGTTCATTGGCAAGGGTTGCATTTGACCGGAACCCGAGGTCGAGATCGCGAGCTTGATCTTACACGGGTAACATCCCGCGCTTTTCAGCAACGCCGTCGCTTTTTTCGGGTCGTAGTCGTATTTGATCGACGGTGTCCCATGGTACGGCGTGGACGGCGGCACATTGGTGAAGCCCTCGACCATGTAGCCATTCAGCAGGGCCTTAAACTCCGCGCGGTTGAGCGCATAGTTCGCGGCTTGACGGACTTCTTTTTTCTTGAAGTTACCGTCGACAAAGTTCAGCTGATAGGACCAGTTATGCGGATAAGCTTTGGTGACGATCGCCATGCCCGCCGATTGCAGGCGCGGAATCGTGTCGGGCGACGGGGCTTCGATGAAATCGACCTGACCTGACAACAAAGCCGCGGCCCGTGTGGTGGCCTCCGGGATCGGCAGCAAGACCAAACGATCATGCTTTGGAACGCGGTTTTTGTCCCAATATTCGGAGTTTTTCACCAGCTCCAGGCGCTCTTGCGGCACGATGCTGTCGAATTTATACGGACCGGTTCCTGACGGCGCTTTGGCATAAGCCTCGTAGTCGTTATTGAGTTCGGTCAACCGGCATTTGCTGATCATGAACCAGTAGCTCAGTTGGTAGGGGAACAGCCCGTCCGGCGTTTTGGTGACAATCG
>MDSZ01093276.1_pt1 | contig 10947 bp, 10 predicted proteins | sample 811201 | NCBI WGS metagenome assembly MDSZ01 (sample SAMN05326647, study PRJNA326480) | marine metagenome | isolation source: seawater | place: Indian Ocean: North | collected 2010 | reverse complement strand
CTGCAGCTAAGAAAACTACTACTGCAGCTAAGAAAACTACTACTGCAGCTAAGAAAACTGCTACTCCAGCTAAGAAAACTACTACTGCAGCTAAGAAAACTACTACTGCAGCCAAGAAAAAATCAGAAAATAAATCTGTGGCTAATAAGGTTGATACTAAGAAAAATTTACCTAAACAAAAAGCTGTTAAGAAAGATATTGATAAATAATTAAGAATATAAAAACTTAATAAAATGGCACATAAAAAAGGAGCGGGAAGTTCGAAAAACGGTAGAGAGTCAAAAAGTAAAAGGCTTGGAGTAAAAATATTTGGTGGGCAATCAATTGTTGCCGGAAATATTATTGTAAGACAGAGGGGTACTGTTCATAATGCTGGCGATAATGTAGGTATGGGTAAAGATCATACTTTATTTGCATTAACTGATGGCACTGTGAAATTTATTAAAAAAAGAAATAATAAATCTTATGTTTCAGTAGAAAACTAGAGATTGTGATAATATTATAGTTTCTAAAAAACTCTTGACTAGTCAAGAGTTTTTTTATATTTACACTTAGTTTCATTTTTAAGAATAATTATATATGTTGAATATAAATAAGATAAGAGTTAATAAACAAGCTTATATAGATTTATTAAAATTGAAAGATATTGATCCTACAGAATTATTTGACTCTCTGATAGCTTTAGATGATGAAAGAAAAATAACTCAGCAAAAGGCAGATAAAGTTTTAGCTAATGCAAATCATCTAGCAAGTCAGATTGGAGAATTATATAAATCAGGAGAAGAGCATAAGGCAAATGTTTTGAAAGAAGAAACGATATTGATTAAGGAACAGTCTAAGCTATTACAGCAGAAGAAATTAGAATTACAACAGCAGATAAAAGATATTTTGTTGCAAATTCCAAACGTTCCGCACTATTCGGTGCCTGCTGGTAAATCAGATGCTGACAATATAATAATTAAGGAATCAGGTGAGATGCCAATCTTACAAGCTGATGCCAAGCCACACTGGCAGTTAGCTGCTGATTATAATTTGATTGATTTTGCATTAGGTAACAAAATTACTGGTTCAGGATTTCCTGTATATATCAATAAAGGAGCAAAATTACAAAGAGCATTAATTAGTTATTTTCTTGATAAGAATATCGAGGCAGGTTATATAGAATATTTGCCTCCACACTTAGTGAATGAAACATCAGGATTTGGTACTGGAAATTTACCAGATAAAGATGGTCAAATGTATTATGTTGCAGAAGATAATTTATATTTGATACCGACAGCAGAAATTCCAGTAACTAATCTTTTTAGGGATATGATTATCAAAGATTTTCCTGTTAAATGCACTGCTTATACTCCTTGTTTTAGACGTGAGGCAGGATCATATGGAAAGGATGTCCGAGGGTTAAATAGATTACATCAATTTGATAAAGTAGAAATTGTTCAAGTTGAACACCCTAATAAATCATATGATACTTTGGATAACATGGTAAATCATGTTTCTTCTATTTTAGATGAATTAGGATTACCTTATAGAGTATTAAAATTATGTGGAGGTGATCTTAGTTTTGCATCTGCACTTACTTTTGATTTTGAAGTTTATTCTGCTGCACAAAAAAAGTGGTTAGAGGTTAGTTCTGTCTCTAATTTTGAGGATTATCAAGCAAATAGGTTAAGATTAAGATATAAAGATCTGAATGGAAAAAATCAGTTGTGTCACACTTTAAATGGAAGTGCTCTTGCATTACCAAGAATTTATTCTGCTCTAATTGAAAATAATCAAACTACTGCTGGTATTAAAATTCCAAAAGTACTTCATTCTTATCTGGGATTTGACATTATAAAATAAATGCGTTTTTTATTAGTATTTTTGTTTACTTCTATTTTTACTTTTGCACAGCAGAGTAATCAGCAAATAGCATATCAATTTTTTATTAATGGAGAGTATGAAAAAGCTATTGCTTTATATGAAGATCTGCTAGAATTAAATTTTTCAGTATCTTATTATTATCCATACTATACTAGTCTGTTAAAAATTGCAAATTATAATCAGGCGGAGTTATTTGCTAAGAGGTTAGTCAAAAAATACCCTAAAGATTTACAGTATCAGTTAGCAGTTATCATTGCTCAGGATAAGTCTGGAAAACATAAAAAAGCATCATATGCTTATGCTCAATTGTTTAAAAAAATTAATGGTTCTCGAATACAGACACAAAATTTAGCAAACACTTTTTCTAGAAATGGTATGTATCAAAAGGCTTTAGATGTTTATCTTATTTCTGAGCAAATAAATCCAAATCATACTTATGGAATTCAGAAAGCACAACTTTTTGGTAAAATCGAAGAGGTTGAATTGATGCTTAAGGAATATTTGGATGAAATGGAAAGGAATCCTTCACAAAGGAAAATGGTAACATCTCAGATTCAGAAATTTTTAGATAATGATGGAATTAAGAGCGACAAAAATTATATGTTGGTGAAGAAATTATTACTATCAAAAGTTAGAGATGAAAAAGAAAGAACAGATTTTACTGAGATGTTAATTTGGCTTTTTATGCAAAGCCATCAATTCAAAATGGCATTAATTCAAGCAAAGGCTTTGGATAGGCGTACTAAATCAGATGGCCAAGCAGTTTATGATTTGGCTAGTTCTTTTCTAGAAAAAGAACATTTTGATTTAGCAGAACAAGCTTATAGTTATATTATTCAAAAAGGAAGTGAAAGTCCTTTTTTTGTAGATGCTAATATTAAGAGATTATATGCTTTAACTAAAATTTCATCATTTAAGAATGAGGATCTTAGTATAATAGATGATGCTTATAAAGATATAATAAATCGTTTAGTTAAAAATAAGAGTATTGTGCCTTTACTTACTAATTATGCTCATTTTCAGGCGTTTTATTTACATGATTTGATTAATTCGGAGAATACTCTTAAAGAAGCTATGCAGATCCCAGCTATTAACAAGTATGATTTGGCAGAATGTAAAATGGAGTATGCTGATGTTTTATTATTACAGGGAAAAATTTGGGAATCTATGTTATATAATGCACAAGTAGAAAAAGATTTTAAAGAACATCCTATAGGACATGAAGCTAAGTTAAGAATAGCAAAGATCTCTTATTATCAGGGAGACTTTCAGTGGGCACAGGCGCAATTAGAGACTTTAAAAGCATCTACATCTAAGTTAATTGCTAATGATGCTATGCAGTTATCCTTATTAATAACAGATAATTATAATTTAGATACTGCTGAAGTTGCAATGCAGCTTTTTGCTAATGCAGATTTGTTTAACTATCAACAAAAATTTGATAAAGCATTACAAACATATGATTCAATCTTAATTGTTTTTCCTGGACATTCTTTAACAGATGAAATTTATATGCGAAAAGCTAGTATTTTTTTAAAGAATGGAAAAGTGAGAGAAGCATTAGCTAATTATGAGCAAATAGAAGAAAATTGGAGTTATGATATTTTAGCTGATGATGCATTATATAAGAGGGCTGATATTTACGAGAATAAGTTAAATGATTTTCAATCAGCTATGAAACTATATGAGAAAATATTATTAGAGTATAATAGTAGTATCTATGTTGCAGAGGCACGAAAAAGATTTAGGTTTTTGAGAGGTGATAATTTAAATAATAATTAGTGATTAATTATAATATTACAGTTAGTGTAGATGATGATATAACAGCTGATTGGTTAGACTGGATGCAAAAGGAGCATATACCTGATGTTATTTCTTCAGGTGTATTTATAAAAGCACATCTTAGTAAGTTGATTAATCCAAAAGATAGCGATAATACTTTTGCGATTACTTATACTTGTAGTAGTATGAAGGACTTGCATTATTATCAAGTGTATTTTGCTGCTGATTTGCAAAAAAAGCATGATACTCGTTATGGAGATAAAGTAGTAGCTTTTAGAACTATTACGGAGATAATACAAGATTTTTAAATATACTCTATTAAGTTGAGAAGAATTATAAAGCAATATTTGCAATTAGAATACCATATTCTTTTAATGATAAAAGCAGAATTCTTTATTCAATTAATTGGATCTTCTTTTTTCTTGATTTTGAATATTTATTTAGCAAAGAATGGGTTTTCTGATCCTGAAATAGCTAATTTTATTTCATATCGTTTTTTGGCTGTGATGTTGTTAGCCTTTCCATTAGGATTCTATATAAAAGGAAGGCCACTTAAACCTTTTTTTATTATTGGCTCTTTAGGTGTTCCTTTATTTTCTATTTTTCTAATTATAGCAATCAAATATTTCTTATATTCTCTTTTACCCGTTTTATTTATTTTACTTGGATTATTTTTTACATTATTTCAAGTAAGTACATTGCCTTATATTATGCGAAATACTAATACTGATAGTCATTCACATGCCATCTCACTAAATTATGCAACCCATAGTTTTGGCACTATAATTAGTGGGATAATAATATTTATTTTTAGTCAATTTATGAGGGATGCTGATGAAGGGAGTATATTGATTGGAATATCAATATTTAGTTTTTTATCCTTGTTCTATCTATTAAAGATAAAAGTAGATGTGGTTTTTCCTGTGAAAAATGTAGTTCAATTGAAATCTTATAATTGGTTATTGATTATAAAGGCAGTTATACCTACATTAATTATTGCAATTGGTGCAGGACTTACAATTCCTTTTATTAATTTATTCTTTTTTCACAATTTTCAGACAGGCTCTGCAGGTTTTTCTATAATTGGGGCTATTGCAAGTTTATTAGTAGCATGCACAGCATTATTAGTTCCTGAATTAAAGAATATGCTAGGATTTAGAGCTGGTATAACATATACACAAATCACAGCTATTATTGCATTAGTTGCGTTGGCATCCACTGAATTTTTTAATAATTATTTTTGGGCTTTTCCATTGGCTGTTATATGTTATTGGATAAGAACACCATTAATGAATATGGCTGCACCAATGACATCTGAACTTACTATGAATTACGTAGGTAAAGAAAATCAAGAGATGTTAAGTGCAATAATGGCTGCTATTTGGAGTGGTAGTTGGTTTTTTAGTTCGCAGATATTTAGGTTTCTTAAGTCAGAAGGATTGCTTTATGCCCAAATATTTTATATAACAGCTGTATTATATGCCCTTGGAGTATTTATGTATTTTATTTTAATAAAAGATTATGAAAAAAGACATTTTTTGTAGATTTTGCTCTGCATTTTATCTACTGTAAGAATGGGTTGTGTGTTTTTTCAAATCCTATATTGGTAATTGGACCATGACCAGAGAATATTTGAGTAGCATCAGGTAGAATCAATAATTGGTATTTAATGCTAGATATTAATGTGTTGTAATCTCCTCCAGGAAGATCAGTACGACCAATACTCTGTTTAAATATAGTGTCACCAGCGATAAGGATATTTTTTTCTTTGTTGTAAAGACAAATATGTCCTGGTGCGTGACCAGGTGTAAAGATGATATCAAACTTACTTTTTCCAAATTTTAGTATATCTCCTTGTTCTAAAAAATATTTTGGAGAAGGAGAAAGTGCATAATTACTTAATCCGTACATATTACTTATTTTAATTGAATTATTTAGTAGGGGTAGGTCTTTTTTATGCATGTATAATTCAGCCCCCCAAAACTTATTTACAAAATTATTTCCTAGTATATGGTCTATATGACAATGAGTATTTATAATTTTAACAGGGTTAAGTTTTTCGTAGCTAATAAATTTTTTTAGTAATATCTGCTCCTCTTTGCTATAGCAACCAGGGTCAATAATTAGGCATTCTTTTGTGTCGTCATATATTACGTAGGTGTTTTCTTGAAATGGATTGAATTTAAAGGATTTGATTTTCATTTTTGTTGATTGTTTTCTGCAAATGTATGTTAATTAGTATTTTTAGATTATCTTTTTTAGTGTATCTTTACTTAGAATTCATTTTTTATTTTTGTAATATGAGTTGGTCTACAGTTATAATATTAATTCTTATAGGTTTGTTAGCAGGATCTTTAAGTGGCCTACTTGGGATTGGAGGCGGGATTGTAATGATACCGCTTTTAATATTTTTTTTAGGATTAACTCAACATGAGGCACAAGGGACTGTATTATTTTCTATGTTACCTCCTATTGGTATCTTAGCTGCAATTAATTATTATAAAGCAGGTTTTGTTAAATGGGAATATGCAATTGTAATAGCATTTACTTTTGTTGTCGGTGGTTATCTAGGTTCTAAACTTGCTTTACATATTTCCTCTCAGCTTGTTAGTCGAATATTTGGTGTAATAATGTTAATAGTTGCACTTAAACTTATTTTTTCTAGATGATAGATTTAATTAAGGATTTAGCTGAAAATATTTTTGAAGAAATTATTGTTATTAGGAGACATATTCATAAGAATCCAGAACTCTCATTTAATGAATATGAAACTTCTGCTTATATAAAGTCAGTGCTTTATAATTGGGGGATTCCTTTTATTGAGAATATTGCTGATAATGGAATAGTAGTGGTTCTTAAAGGTATTAATCCTTTATTAAAGACTATTGCTTTACGTGCTGATTTTGATGCTTTACCAATTAATGAAAAAAACGATGTTGAATATCGATCTCAAAATCAAGGAGTAATGCATGCTTGTGGGCATGATGCCCATACCGCATCTTTATTGGGTGTTATTAAGATTTTATTTACTTTAAGGAAAAAATGGGAAGGGAGTGTAAAATTTATTTTTCAACCAGCTGAAGAACAATATCCTGGTGGCGCAAAACAAATGATAAAGGAGGGAGTTTTAGAAAATCCAGCTGTTCAAAAAATGTTTGGTCAACATGTTTTTCCTGATTTAGAAGTAGGTAAAGTTGGTTTTTGTAAAGGTAGATATATGGCCTCTGCTGACGAGATAAATATAACCATAACAGGTAAAGGTGGTCACGCTGCTATTCCGGAAAAATATAAAAATCCTATTTCTTGTGCTGCAAGATTAATTATTTATTTAGAAGATTATTTTTCTGCTTTTCGTGATATGCCTTCTGTTTTTGCAATAGGTTTTGTTCAAGGTAATGGTTATTATAATGTTATTTCCGATAAAGTTGTTTTGAAAGGCACCTTCCGAACCATTAATGAAGAGTTTAGAAATTCCGCACATATAAAGATGCAGGAGATTGCAAAAAAGATTGCAAAAAAATATGCTTTTGATATTGATTTTAAGATACATAAAGGTTATCCTTCTTTATATAATAATGAGTCTTTAACAGAAGATGCTATTAGATATGCAAAAGAATATTTAGGAGAAAATAATGTTGTAAATCTTCCTGTAAGAATGACAGCTGAGGATTTTGCTTATTATTGTCATGAAGTCCCTTCTTGTTTCTATCGTTTAGGAACAGGTAATAGCTCAAAAGGTATTATACATGGATTACACACTTCTTGTTTTGATATTGATGAAGATTCTTTGAAGATTGGAATGGGTCTTATGGCGTATCTTGCTATTAAGAGTTAATTTATTAATTTTTCGCCTAATAAATAAAATTCTGTTGAAAAGATCTTTATTCTTTTGAGTAAATTAGGCGATAATATAATATTTTCTTGAAAATCTTCTTTAGTAGCGTAGACTATTCTTGGTAATTGAATCATTCGCCATTCATTCATGCATATTTGTGTTAGATGCATAGTAGACAAATAACTCTTATTTCCTCCTGCAGCACATAATATTGCATAAAATTTTCCAGTTGCTTCTGAAAAACAGTTATCTAATAATATTTTTAAGGAATCATTAATACTATAGCAGTGGATTCCCATGCCAATAATTATATTGTCATGTTTTTTTATTTCATTTTTTAGATGCTGCATTTCTTTAGTAAATTTTCTATGCGTCGGATTCATTGAAATATTTCTTGCGTCAATTAAATTACAGTCGACTCCTTTATTAGTAAGTATTTTTAAAACTTGTGTGCACAAAATAAATGAACGTGAATTTTTAGATAATGAGCTAGATAAGATTAGTGTTTTCATTTTTTAGTTTGCTACTTGAGATATAAAGTCAATTCTTAATAATCTAATTTCATCATCATTAAATATTTCTTCATCATATTCTATTCTAGCTTCGTCAAATGAAAATTTTTCAGTGTTTTTAAAGAAATCATGTACATCACTTCTTTCTTCTTCATCTATCATATCTAATATAATATGGTCAAGATTAAGTCGATTTCCTGCTTCTACGATCTCTTCCATTTCTGTAAGCAATTGATCAGTTGATAATGCTTTAGCATTTGCAATATCATTAATACTAAGTTTTTTGTCTAAAGACTGAATAATATAGATCTTATTTGATGATTTATTTGCCATTGTTCTGACAGTAAAATCTTGAGGTCTTATAATGTCATTTTCTTCAACATACTTTTTTATTGCCTTAATAAAATTTTCGCCATATTTATTAGCTTTTCCAATTCCTACTCCTTGTATTTTGGACATTTCTTCCATAGTAATGGGGTATTGATTTGCCATATCAATTAACGACGGTTCAGTAAAGATTATAGCTGGTGGTAATTTGATCTCTTTTGCTAACTTCTTTCTAGTATGTTTTAGAATTTCAAAAAGTATTTCATCAGCTGCTGTGCCCTTTTGATTTCTAGATCCTAAAGATATATTTTTTTCATAGTTATGATCTTCTGTTATTTTAAAACTGTAAGGTTTTCTAATAAATTCCTTCCCTTCATCAGTTAGTTTAAGGACTCCATAATTTTCAATTTCTTTTGTAATTAATTTTTTTACATATGCTTGGCGTATTATTGAATGCCAAAACATTAAGGATTTGCTATCACCACTTCCAAATACATTTTTGAGCTGATTCATGTTTTGTTTGATAAGAGAATTACTTTCTCCCATCATTATTTTGGCCATTTCTTTTGGCTTAAATCTTTCTCGTGCGCCAATAATACCTTCTAATAAGAGTTTTATAAATTGTTGACCTTCAATTTTTGTTTTTGGATTTCTGCAGTTATCACACATTTTGCCACAGTCTTCTGCGTCAAATTCTTCTCCAAAATAATAAAGTAGATATTTTCTTCTGCACATAGTAGTTTCGGAGAAAGCAATTGTCTCCATGATAAGTAATCTTCCAACTTCTTGTTCTGCTACAGGTTTACCCTGAAGAAATTTTTCTAATTTTTCAATATCTTTATAATCATAAAAAGTAATTAAATCTCCTTTTCCTCCATCTCTACCAGCTCTACCAGTTTCTTGGTAGTATCCCTCGAGGCTTTTAGGTATATCATGATGAATAACATATCTAATATCTGGTTTATCAATGCCCATTCCAAAAGCAATTGTAGCTACTATTACAGCGCAATCATCCATTAAAAATGCTTCTTGATGCTCTACTCTTTTTTTTGAGTCTAGACCTGCATGGTAAGGTAAGGCATTAATGCCATTAATTTGAAGTATTTCTGCTATTTCTTCTACTTTTTTTCTACTAAGACAATAAATAACACCAGATTCTCCTTTGCGATTTTGAATGTATTGTATTATTTGCTTTGCGACATCTTTTTTTGGTTGTATTTCATAAAAGAGGTTGCTTCTGTTAAATGAGTCAAGAAATAATTTTCCATTATGAATTTGAAGGTTTTTCATTATATCTTGTCTAACTTTAGGCGTAGCAGTTGCTGTTAGAGCAATGATAGGTGCCCTCCCAATTGTATCAATAATTTGTTTTAGTTTTCTATATTCTGGTCTAAAATCATGTCCCCACTCAGAGATGCAGTGAGCCTCATCAATTGCATAGAATGATATTTTGGCTTGCTTTAAAAATTCAGTGTTTTCAGTTTTTACTAATGATTCAGGAGCCACATATAGTAATTTAGTATTCCCATTACTAATATCCTCTTTTACTTCTTTAGTTTGAGTTTTTGATAATGATGAATTTAATACATGTGCAATACTGTCGTCATTATAATAACCCCTTAGTATATCAACTTGATTTTTCATAAGAGCTATTAATGGAGAAACTATAATAGCACAGCCATCAGACATAAGAGCAGGTAATTGGTAGCACATTGATTTACCCCCTCCTGTAGGCATGATAACCATTGAGTCATTTCCTTGTTGTAAGTTTTTAATAATTTGTTCTTGATCTCCTCTAAAACTATTATAACCAAATATATCTTTGAGATTTTTATGTAGTGTTTCAGTTGAAATGCTCATTTAATTCTAAAATTGTGATATTTTTGCTTATTGTTAATACGAAAATACTATTTTATTTTGATGAAAACTACAGCCGAAATAAAAAAAATTGCAAAAGAAACAATTGCCATTCAATTAGATTCAATAAAAAGAATTGAGCATAGCATTAATGATGATTTCGCCACTGTTATTAATTTGATACTTAGTATGCAGGGAAGATTAATTATATCTGGAATTGGCAAGAGTGCTAATATTGCCCGTAAGATGGTAGCTACTTTTAATTCTACTGGACAGCCAGCTGTTTTTTTGCATGCTGCTGATGCAATACATGGAGATTTAGGTAATATTCAAAATGATGATGTAGTAATTTGTATTTCTAAAAGCGGTAATACACCTGAAGTTAAAGCACTTATTCCTTTTATTAAAAATATGGGTAATAAGATTATTGCATTGACAGGAAATTTACAATCTTTTTTAGCTAAAGAGGTTGATTTTGTAATAGATGTAAGTGTAGCTAAAGAGGCTTGTCCAAATAATTTAGCTCCAACGTCATCAACTACTGCTCAGTTAGTTATGGGAGATGCTATTGCTGTTAGTTTATTAGCTTGTAAAGATTTTTCAGACTCAGATTTTGCACGTTTTCACCCAGGAGGGACCCTTGGTAAAAGGCTTAGTATTAAATTGTCAGATATTTTATCAGAAGACAGTCGACCTTGTGTTGATGAAGATGCTAGTATTAGTGAAGTTATTATTCAGATTTCAGAGAAAAGGTTAGGAGCCACAGCT
>MDSZ01027756.1_pt1 | contig 10947 bp, 12 predicted proteins | sample 811201 | NCBI WGS metagenome assembly MDSZ01 (sample SAMN05326647, study PRJNA326480) | marine metagenome | isolation source: seawater | place: Indian Ocean: North | collected 2010 | reverse complement strand
TTCACCATCATCAAAATCCGGCGGGGGCGTTCCAACTTGCCAACGAAATCTTCGAGGTCAGTGGCTCCCTGAATGTTCTTATCCTTGCCACGCCCCTGGAGGAAGTCTTCGGTTTTGGCGTAGGTGCGGTTGTAGACAACACTGGAGAAGCCATTGCTCTCGGCATTGAGGACTAGGTTTTCCCCCATCACGCCGAGACCAATCAAACCGAAATGGGCCTTGGACATGGTCAGCTGAACACTGCACTGCACACAGTGTGACCACGGCAACCGAAGTCGGCTGCAACATGGTCAATGTGTGTCAGGAATGAGGAATCAGATCAAGAAATCAGATCACGGTTCCATCGGCAATCGAGGCGTTTTTCACCACGACGACGATGCCGTTGCGGATGTAGAAACCGAGCTCTGCTCGATCCGCTTCTTCAACGTGATCCTTGTTGACGATGGTGACGTTTCGACCGATCCGGGCATTTTTGTCAAGGATGGCTCGCTTCACGGTGGTGCCTTGCCCCACACCGAGAGGAATCCCCCCACGCTCACTAAGAACAGCACGTTCTTCGCTGGATTCAAAGAAATCGGCACCCATCACCAGCGTGTCCTGGAGCACCACATCGGATTCGAGGCGACTGCGCACACCAAGCACGCAGTGATGAACACTGCAAGATTTGAGAATCGAACCCTCACCCACAATCGAGTTGGTGATCTGTGCATCCACCAACTTGCTAGGCGGCAGGTAACGGGGACGGGTGTAGATGGGGAACTTCTCGTCGTAGAAGCTGAAAGGAGGCTTTGGCTGCAGCGTCAGAGCAAGGTTGGCTTCATAGAACGCACCAATCGTGCCGATGTCTTCCCAGTAGTCGTCGAAGACATAGCTCTGGAGCTTGTCACCGCGTGCCAGTGATGCAGGAATAACTTCTTTGCCGAAATCCTTGTGGTCGGTGTTCGTATCCAGCAGGTCGAACAGCGTCTTGCGACTGAAGACATAAATCCCCATCGATGCCAGATAAGGGCGCTCTTTGGCGGACTCGGAACTCAAGCCAAACCGGGAGGTGTCAACGGCCATCTCCCGCAACGAGTCACCCTTCGGCTTTTCACGGAATTCAAGGATGTTGCCATCTCCATCCGTGCGCATCAGCCCGAAAGCCTCGGCTTGAGCGGGGTCAACCGGCAAGGCCGCAACGGTGAGATCTGCGCCGGTCCTGCGGTGGTGCTCAATGAAAAGGCTGTAGTCCATGCGATACAGCTGATCACCGGAAAGGATCAGGTATTCATCGACATCCCATTCCTGGAACAACCACTGGTACTTGCGGACCGCATCAGCCGTGCCCTCAAACCAAGAGGGACTGTCGGGTGTCTGCTGAGCAGCGAGGACTTCGACAAAACCACCGCCGAAAGAATTGCTGAGGTTGAAGGTTTGGCTGAGGTGCCGATTGAGTGACGCACTGTTGAACTGCGTCATCACGTACATCTTGTTGATGTCCGAATTGATGCAGTTGCTGATCGGGATATCAATCAGACGATATTTGCCTGCCAGCGGCACAGCTGGCTTGGCCCGCATCTTGGTGAGTGGGTAGAGACGCGTCCCCGCACCTCCCCCGAGAATGATGGCCAGAACGCGCTTCATGCCGCCCCCGAAGATCGGCTTTGCGGGGGTAAACCTACCGGACTTTTCCTGATCTCAGCACACCTTTGGACCAGATCAACCAAGACTGCTGGGAATCAGATTTAGACAAGCAACGGAGAGGCCTTGCTAAGCGTTAGCGATCTTGATCTTCATCCTGTGCGAGATCAAAAAGTCGCTCCACAACCAAAAGTGAATTCTGCCGTTCACTGCGTTGTTGAGGAGCACGAAGCGCGGTCACTGGGGTGTGCAGAACCTTATTGATGATTCCTTTGCTGAGGGCTTCAACAACTTTGCGCTCACGGGCCGAGAAATCGGGGCCCATGCGACTCAACGCCTTCTGCAACTCTTCGGCACGGATCGACTCGAGTGAAGAGCGAAGCCTGTTGATGGTGGGTACGGCTTCCAGGCTGTCCCACCATTCGAGGAACAATCGACTCTCCTGATCCAGAAGTCCCTGAGCTTCTCGAGCGACCTGTTGACGGGCTTCCTGGTTGCGCTCAACAACCTCTTTGAGGTCGTCAACGTCGAAGGCCTCGACACCGGAGAGTCCCTCCACATCCGCAGCGATGTTGCGGGGAACGCCGATATCGATCAAACGCAGGGAACTGCGACGATTCAAGCGTTGTAAGCGCGCGGCATCGATGATCGGATCATCAGCTGCTGTGCTGGTGAACACGAGGGAGCATGTGCTCAAACAGTGATCCAGATCATCCAAAGGCCGACATTGCACTGGGAGATCTGGAAAATCAGCTGCAAGGGCTTCAGCCCGAGACATGGTGCGGTTCAGCACCACCACACCGGACGCGCCTTTCGCCTTGAGGTGTTGCAGAAGCAAGCGACTCATCCGGCCTGCTCCGACAACAGCCACCTGCTCGCCGTCCAGGGAGACGAGATCATCAACACCACGGCTCTGGCCGAGCTTCAGCTGGGCCAGTTCAACGGCCGCCGAACTGATCGACACCGCACCGGTGCCCAGGTTGGTCTCACTGCGCACGCGCTTGCCCGTGCTGACAGCCTGCGTGAGCAGTCGGTTGAGGATGGGCCCGAGCGACTTGTGCTCCTGCCCCAAGCGCATCATCTTCTTGACCTGGGAGAGGATCTGCCCTTCTCCAAGAACAAGGCTGTCAAGACCGGCAGCCACCCTGAGCAGGTGCGCCACCGCATCTTCATGGTGGTAAGTGAACAGATGAGGTTTGAGATCTCCGGTCTCCAGACCGGAGTGACCACTCAAGAACTCCCTAACAGCTGAAATGCCGAGTTCGGGGTTGCGAACAAGGGTGTAAATCTCAAGGCGGTTGCAGGTGCTGAGGATCGAGGCCTCCAGCACCTGGTCATGTCCCCGCAGATTCTGCAGGGATTCCTCCATGGTCTGCTCAGGGATGCTGAGCTTCTCACGCACTTCAACCGGTGCCGTTCGATGACTGAGGCCGACAACGGCAATGTGCATGGGGGAATCCCTGGTAGTTGAAAGGAACGGTCAGCTCAGAGCAATGCTCTGGGCGCCATCCTTGATATGAACCGTGTTGGTGAAACGGCAGGTGTCGTCGAGATTGCTGATCACCAAGCTGCTGGTACGGGTGCAATCCCGCTCGAATTTCACGCCGTGGAACAGCAGTCCATCGGTAATGCCGCTGCCAGCGAAAACCACGTGCTCACCGGAAGCCAACTCGTCAGCTTCGTAGATCTTGTCGGGATCAGAAATGCCCATCTCGGCCAGACGAGCAAGATTGCCCTCTTTGGTGAGATCGGCCCATTCCTTGGTTTGAGCCACAGCCGGGTCGTACACCAGCTGTCCCTGGAAGTGACCACCGAGGGCGCGCATGGCAGCCGCGGAGATCACGCCTTCAGGAGCCGCACCGATGCCCATCAGGCAGTGGGTTCCGGTGCCGGCGAAACCGCAGGCAATCGCCGCTTGCACATCACCGTCGGAGATGGGCTGAACACGGGCTCCGGTGGCACGAATCTCAGCAATCAAGTCCTTGTGACGCGCACGGTCCATCACCACGATGGTGAGCTCTTCAACGGCCAGTCCGAGGCATTCGCTGAGAATCTTGATGTTCTCGGTGGCCGACTTGCGGATGTCCACCTTGCCTTTGGCGGCCGGAGGAGCAGCCAGCTTCTTCATGTAGAAGTCGGGGGCATTGAAGAGACCGCCGCGGTCGGAAGCAGCGAGAACAGCCATGGAGCCACGCTGGTTGTTCGCACAGAGGTTGGTGCCCTCACAGGGGTCAACTGCGAAATCAACACCAGGCCCCGTGCCGCTTCCAACTTCCTCGCCGATGTAAAGCATGGGAGCTTCGTCACGCTCGCCTTCACCAATCACGATGCGGCCTTGCATCTGGATCTGGCCCATGCGCTGACGCATGGCTTCCACGGCAGCGGCATCTGCCTCATCCTTCTGACCGAGACCTGTGAGGCGGGCGGAGGCGATAGCTGCCTGCTCAACGACCTCGAGAATTTCCTGGATGAGAGTGCGATCCACTGGTGTGCGGCGGGGAACTTGATGCGGTGAGGATCAGCTCACAGGGCTTGGTGCCACAGGGCTTTTCACTCGTCAGCGCGGCTCACTGTATCAGCGTCTACAACGCTCTTTACAATCGTCCCGTTCCACAGCCTGAACTCGCCATGAGCACCAAGTCACTGGTGGTCTCTCCATCCATTCTTTCAGCGGATTTCGCCCGCTTGGGTGAGGAAGTGAAGGCAGTGGATCAGGCCGGTGCCGACTGGATTCACGTCGACGTGATGGATGGTCGCTTCGTGCCCAACATCACCATCGGCCCCCTGATCGTTGAGGCCCTCCGTCCGGTGACGACCAAGCCTCTGGATGTGCACCTGATGATCGTGGAGCCCGAAAAGTACGTCCCCGATTTCGCCAAAGCGGGTGCGGACATCATTTCGGTGCAGGTCGAAGCGTGCCCTCACCTACACCGCAACCTGGCCCAGATCAAGGATCTCGGCAAAATGGCCGGTGCGGTGTTGAACCCCGGCACCCCTCTCGACACTCTCGAGTACTGCCTCGAGCTGTGCGATCTGGTGCTGATCATGAGCGTCAACCCCGGCTTCGGCGGTCAAAGCTTCATTGAGAACCAAGTGCAGAAAATCCGTGATCTGCGCCGCATGTGCGATGAGCGCGGTCTCGATCCCTGGATCGAAGTGGATGGGGGGATCAAAGGCGCCAATGCCTGGAAGGTGATCGAAGCTGGCGCCAACGCGATTGTGAGCGGTTCCGGAGTGTTCAATCAATCCGACTACGCAGCCGCGATCCAAGGCATTCGCGACAGCAAGTGCCCCGAGCCTGCGCTGGTCTGAGCCTTCGGCTACTGATCACAACCCTGCAAGGCTCTTCCTGGGAAGAGCCTTTTTTGATGACCTGGAGAGCCCGCGTTCGTTAACCATCCTGATCAGACACATCGGCGCCAGATCCGAGATCACCATCGAGCTGTTGACCAGGCTTCCAGCCGCTGGCCCAGATCTCACGGCAGCGAAGATTGAGGGTCTGGGCATCGAACCCCCAAGAGGACACCACCTTCTGGATGTCGGCTTTGATGTCATCAGCCCCGGGGAAGTCGCCGTAACGCATCACCAAGCGAGCGGCAACGGTGAGTTGCTCAGGTCCTGGATCGCCCTGATGCCCCAGCAGAGCATCCACAAGATCGCGATCCGATGCATACAAAGGATGGGTCTGTTCGGCGTTTTCACTCATCGGAAACAGGCATCAAGGACAACGAAACGCAACGCGGATGAGCGTCACACTGACTGTGTCGAGCAGCCAAGCACGGGATATGTCAAACACCTCCCGTCAGCGAACCCCCCTCGTCCTTGCTGCTGGCGTGGCCTTGATCGTGCTGCTCTTGGCTGGTGCCGCAGGGCAGCAAGCCTGGAGTCGCCAAACCCAGCTGACCGCCCGTTTTGAACAGTGCATGGATCAAGCACCGTTCAAACAGTCACTGAAAACCGCACAACCAGAGCATCAACTCAAGCCTGAAGACCTGCAGAGGCATTTCGATCAGTTCAACGAAATGTTTGAAACAACTGGTCTGCCGCCCGTCTGGGATGGCCATCAGCTCGTTGCCTGGACAACGTTTCACCGCGTCTCCATCCAGGTCGCGAAAGCTTGCCATCAAGAACTGAACATTCAGAGGCCGCAACGACAACTGCGCGGCACCTACGCGAAATCGGTGTGGGATCCAGATTCTGCCGTCTGGAGGGATTCCGAATCGCTACCCACCACTTCGCTTCCAAGCAATTGAAGGTGCTCTAAGCAGCGGCCTGTTCGGAGGTGGATTGCAACGCCTTGGCCTGAAGCTGTTCTACTGCTGACAACGCCTCATGGGCCGCCCAACCGTGCGTGTCCATCAGCTCCTTGACCAGTGAGTCGGGTGTCCGCTGGATGCTGGCCCTCATCGCCGCAACGTCGTGGTGGTCGCGAGCCAAAGCCTCTAGGCGTAGACCCAGAAGTTGCTGCATCGTGAGGTCATTCATGAGCGAAGTCTGCAAGAAAGCGTGTGGACGTGCGGCTGCGGTTGATGCAAAGCCAGCAATCAAATGCATCAACATGGCGGGCCAGTCACGCGATTCTTCGAGTGATGCTGCGCTCTACTGGAGTGACGACAGGAGCAGCATCACCACCATGAGACGCGATGTTCCAGGTCAGGAGGAACCGAGAAAGTGGTTTCGCAGCCATCTGCTCGGGCGGGAAGTGGAACTGCAGGAGCTCTACGACCTCAGCCTGTCCGAACTGGACCTGCTGATGGCTGAAACAGCTGAGATCCGATCCGATCTGGAAAACCGTGCGCGCAATCATGGGCGCTGGTGCACGGCCGGTTACATGCTCGAGTTGGCACGCATCATTGATGCACGACGCATGCGGGACTGAATCCAAACATTGCTGTGCATTCACCAAGTCTCAAACCATGCATACGGGCTTGGCACCACAACCTTCAAAAGCGTTGATGTTTTCGCACCAGCATCAGGCGTTTGCGTTTAATCAATCATTCAGACGACCATGTCATCCGTGGAGTTTTTTATGAATAGGGATACGTATTCGGCACGAAGAATTGTTCATTGATAGGTGGCCTGGTGTAATCACCTTGTTTCGGTCGTGGAGGCAATTCAATCGCTGGCGGGGTCATGTCTTCCCAAGGCACTTTGCCGAGCACATGACGGAGACAGTTGAGGCGTGCCCGTCGTTTGTCGTCTGCTTCCACAGTGAACCAGGGGGCCTCAGGAATGTTGGTGCGGTTGAACATCTCGTCTTTCGCTCTTGAAAAATCGACCCAGCGATTGCGCGCTTCAAGGTCCATGGGGCTCAGCTTCCATCGACGGGTGGGATCATCAATCCGGGATTGAAAGCGAATTTCCTGCTCGGTGTCACTCACCGAAAACCAATACTTCAACAGCAGAATGCCGCTTCTCACCAGCATGCGTTCAAACTTGGGCGCATCTTCCAGGAATTGCTCGACTTGTTCTGGCGTACAGAACCCCATCACCCGTTCCACACCGGCCCGGTTATACCAACTGCGATCAAAGACAACGATCTCTCCTGCTGCAGGGAAATGTTCCACATAACGCTGGAAATACCACTGACTTTTCTGGCGTTCTGTTGGCGTTCCGAGAGCAACAACTCTGCAACCACGTGGATTGAGTGGTTCCGTCAGCCGTTTGATCGTGCCCCCTTTTCCGGCAGCATCACGCCCCTCAAACAACACAATCATCCGGTAACCGGTGTCTCGGATCCAGTACTGCATTTTCACCAGTTCCGTCTGGAGGCGGACCAGTTCCGACTCGTAGAGCTTCTTGTTCAAGCGCTGCCGTTTTCGTTGACCACCTTCCAGCAAGTCATCCAACAGCTCAGCGGGGTGGTCAATCTCGCGCTCACTGCCATCCAGGCTGTCCAAACCATGGTGAGAAATCTTGGCCGCAGCCTTGTCCTTGCTGGGTTCGCTGTGTTTCTTGTCCTTGGCTTTGGCTTTGGCTTTGGCTTTGCGCTTCTGACCCATGGCCGCAGATCATTCCTAACTCCATTGGAGGGCCTGGACGCGTGAAGCGTCCGAGTGCGCCGGTTTTTCTCAGATTTCACCCGGCCCGATCTCGGACTGGCTCATCGGCAGGGGCAAACTGAGGCGAATGGCAAAAGTGCCAGGATTCTGACCAGCTTGCGCGGACAGACACTCCAGTTGCCCGCCATGCAAACGAGCGACGTGGGCAACAATGGCCAGGCCAAGACCGCAATGGCCTTGCTGACCTCGGGACGAATCCAGACGATGGAACGGTTGGAGGGCCTCGTCCCATTGCTGAGCGGGCATACCTTCGCCCTGATCCCAAACCTCGATGCAGCAGCGATCATCGAGCGCATGCAACTTGAGAATCACCGGAGCTGCGCCGTAGGAAAAGGCGTTGTCGATCAAGTTGGCGACTGCACGGCCGAGGGCGACGGGTTTCACCAAGAGACTGATCGAGGCCAACTGCAACTGCAACTGATCGGCCGGATGACTGCTGGCCACTTCAGCCAACAACTGATCGAGGGGAACCTCAACGGAGGTTTCGCTGTCACCTCCCCCGGCAAACAGCAGGAACTGACCAGTAATTCTCTCTAAAGATTGCAGGTCACCAGCGCAGCGTTCGCGTTCATCCGCTGAAAGCTGTGGCATGGACAGGCGGAACTGCAGCCGAGTGATTGGCGCGCGGAGATCGTGAGCAATCCCAGCAAGCATGGTGGCTCGCTCGCGGCGGTTCTGAGCCAGCCTCTGCACCATCGCATTGAACCGCCGGGTGAGGCGCTGCACCTCGGGAGCTCCGCGGGAGGGAACGGCATCCGGATCCTCGCCCTCACCGACTCTGGACAGTGCCTTCTCCAGACCACGCAGGGGCGCCTCCACCTCGATGAGCAAGAACAGACCACCGCAGATCACCCCAGCGACGACCAAAGACAGGCCGAGCAGCGTCGGCTCAGGCGGCCAGCGCATCATCGACGGCACATCCACCCGCAACCAGATCGGTTCCAGTGGGGAAATCAGTTCGATCCACACGCGCCTTTCGCCCCGAGCAGCTCGGTCGGGCAACACCATCGGGCAGTGGGATAACCGCCGACACAACTGCTGTTGCAAGGCGTCAGCTTGACGTTTGAAGCCTGCCGATGGAGGGACTGCAGGGGGTTTCGGTCGAACCGCCACCTTGAGATCAAGACCGGTGAGCTCCGCCACCAAATGGGGTGGGTAGCGCTCCAAGGCCAATTCAGTGAGGCGCACGTTCAACGCCAGTTCTCGGCCGAGCTGAATGGTCTGCAATTGCTCCAGTTGCCGGCCAAACAGGGCCTGCAGCATCACCAAACAGAACGCTGAACTGCCAACCGCCAGGCCACCCCAAACAACCAGTGCTCTCAGACGTTTCTGCCATGGACGTGAGGGCATCGGGTGACAGTCCTGCGGGAATCAGAGCGATCGGATTGACCGATCAAAAACGACAACACTCTCGATCTGTAGTCCCGCTTCGTGCACGGTGTGGGAAACCAGCGAAATTGTTCGGAAAGTGATCACTGTTAGGCGGGTTGAAGTCAACGACCATCTGAGAGGAGAACCCTCAATTTGAGGCACAAGATCCACGACATCCTTAACATCTCAACTTCAACGGGCAATCCGACTCTGAGACAACGATGGATCGTGCCACTACAATGATAGCCAAATTCATCTCCTTGAATCTGCAGAGAATTGAATTCATCCATACCTAGCAATTAACTCATGACAGCGAAGGTCCTACAGACAATGCTCTGTCTTAGCAGCTGGAGGGCATCGATGAGTATTTTTAATTTGAGTACGGCATGGGTTCTAGCAGAACTCAGCCCCTCCCCAATGATCAATAGCCTGTTAATCTTACCTCGGAGTATTTCTGCAATATTACCGCTTCAGCGAAGCCGCCGAGGCCTGTTCTTTTTTACAATAGCAGCAATCCTATTTGAAGTTGTTGTCATTGGCATGTATTTCGACTTCGGCAACAAAGCAGCCTTGATTTTCTTGACCTTTTCAGTGCTCAGCTCGCATCACTAGGAATCACCAAGAGTGACGCAGTAATCATAGGATTTACACAAACAAGCGAAGGAATCACAAATCAACAAGTTCTTCAAGGCAAGGATATAGGAGGGGTTACTGGAACATTCCTGGGAGGGATTATTTACCCAGCTTTCAAACTCTTACCACCGACACTGTTGCTGATGCTTCCCGTTGCCTGGCTTGCCGATCGAGAGAACAAAAAGCAGTCACAAGCATCACCCAATCAAACAGAGATCAAAAAGGGCGTTCCACCGTTGGAACGATGGAGCCTATTGAACGGTTTGGTGGACGGCGCTCTTTTTTCTCTGCTGCCCTTGTGGGTCCTCCAAATTAAAGGAGGAGATTCAGTTGATCTCTCCTGGATCATCGGTTCGTTCATGCTCGGTCGCGTATTTCAGAAGCGTCTTCTTCTAAAAATGAAGACTGCATCTTACTACGGTTTGTGCGCAATCCTAATTTTTCTGGCAGCACATCCAAACACTCCGATATGGCTTGACGTTGTTCTTTTCATGCCGTTAGGTGCTTCGATTGCGAGAATTCAGCTTGAACTTGTTGATCATCTTCACTCCTATGGAAATCCTGCACGACGCTTCGACATCATCGGTCGCTCAAACACGATCGCCGGTGTTTTTGGAGGCTTAGCGATGGGAGTGACAGGTGAATTGTTTGGCATTCGAGAAGCGTTGGGTCTCCTTGCTATTGCCTTTGCAGGCGTGGGTTTAGCGTCCTGGCGGTGGCAACGTCCAGTGCCCTCTAATCAGACCTAAGTGATGATCATCGGGAGGGATCTCAAGGCAACACATCAAGCGCAACTCATTGCGCTTGATGTGTTGACAACCCTGGATGTTGAGGTCATCGAAATCGTTTTTTGTGTTCGCAATTCACGGACAACGATCAAAGCAACGCAATGATGCTGACGCGTCACGCTGATTGAACCTGGTGGATCAATGCCTCGTACGAGGCTCGCCATCCGGAACAAACACATAACCGTATCCCCAGACGGTCTGCAGATAGCGCGGCCTGGTCGGGTCAGGTTCCACCAACTTGCGCACCCTGGAGACCTGCACGTCCATGCTGCGGCTATCGGTGTCGCAACCGGGACCCCTAGCCAGCTCAATCAGCCGTTCGCGAGACAGCGGACGATGGGGATGCTGAACAAAAGCGGCCAACAAGCTGAATTCACCACTGGTGATCACCACAGGCTGTCCTTCGCGCATCAGCGTCCGTGCGGCAAGGTCCAGCACATTTTCACCGAACACCACATCACCACCCTCAGCCA
>MDSZ01044867.1_pt1 | contig 10948 bp, 13 predicted proteins | sample 811201 | NCBI WGS metagenome assembly MDSZ01 (sample SAMN05326647, study PRJNA326480) | marine metagenome | isolation source: seawater | place: Indian Ocean: North | collected 2010 | reverse complement strand
GGCGGGGCCGGGCCCGGGCCGGGCCCGGGCCCGCCGGCGGCCCGGGGCCGGGGCCGGCCGCCGCCCGGCCCAGGCCCCGGGCAAAGTCCGAGTCGTCCGCGCCGCGAGGAGGTCGCCTGTTCACGCGGGAGTGGGTGGGTCTTGGATTAGCTTGATTTTATTTTCCTTCTCTCTGCATGCATATACTGCGGTATATACATTGCAGACAATAAAAAGCTCGTATCTTTTGCCTTTTGCCAAGTTTTGGGGTCGGACGTCCCTCGCGCCGAGGGTGCCCGAGTGTCCGGGCTGACCTTGGCTGGGGAACGATGGTACTCACGCGCTGGCAGACTTCGTGCCCGTAATAACATAACAGCTCGGATGAATAAGGCCGCCTCTCCCTCTCTGGAACATCGCGTAACCGCAGCACAGGTGGTGTGTAAAAGGTTGAGGACTATAAAGGACCCTGATGCGTACTTTGACACAGCACAACACGAGTTTAGTGTTGCTTTGCGAACTATGTCTCTCGATCTACTGGACTCATTGGACAGACGGCTGAATGCTCTGGGAGAAAAGGTTGCCAGGCTGGAGGCAACCACAAGGAAAGTGGTCATCTCTCGTGACGCACGGGCTGGTGCACAAGAGATAGCGGCTAATTTTGCTGCACAGCAAGAACGTGCTGAAAAATCATTGTTGTCACTATGGCTACAGGGTTATGTCCGTCGCCTCCCACGACTCACGGCCAACGCCAATGATCATGAAGAAGATGTTGACCTTTTGCTTGATGCGGTGGATTTTGCTTTTTGTCGTTGTGCACTGAATGTTGCTATATCATCTTCAAGTGTGTCTCAGGAAAAGCTCATGTCCTCGAGGGTTGTAAGCATACTCATCTCTATGGTTGATGGGGCCAACAAGGTGCAGCTACAGCAAGTATTATTCCTTAAATAAGTCGCTGAGCCATATCAGGCAATGCAACAAACAAAAAATAAAAGTAATGACCAAAGCATTAGCAACAGTGTCTCAAGATTGTCGGTGTCTTTTGGTATTGAAGGGAATACAATAAACATGTTCTTGTGCTCAGGCTACTTTAGATGCTGCAGCGTTGGTGACTGGCCCATGCCTGATGGCATTGGCACATCTCGCTCGTAGAGGTGATCTTGTGTGTAGCCAAATTGCTGATGCAGCAAGCCGTGTCGTGTAATGAGAAGTGATTTGCACAAAAAAGCAATATAGTACAGGCAAATGGAATTCTGGTTGTTATTAATTGCATGAGGATAGTACAACACCCAACTGTCCTCGCCCAGGCCTGTCGTACACTTAGTACCCTGTCTCTGCTTCCCCAAAATAGGCAGCAAATTGCAAACAGAAAGGGCATAAACATCCTTGTTCGATTATTGGCCGCTTCTCAGCTATCACCGATACCAGGAGATCATTTCTTGAGTGCCGAATTTAACGGTATGCAGGTAAATGAGTCTATCCAGGAGGCAGCCCTTGCTGCATTTACAAATCTCACGTAAGAGCCAGTATATAGTGGAATACTGCGATGATGCCTTCCTTGTATTCTAGGAACTCATCGGAGCCAAATCGACAACTCGTTGCTGAGCTGGGTGGTATTGAACATATAGTTTCATGTATTCTCTTTGCACGTCATGGGGGGCCGGTCCGAAACGCAGCTCAGGCAATAGCGAACGTTGCATACGGATCTCATTTCTCAGTTGCGAGATGTATCATGGCGCGAGCTGACGTTGCAATTTGTTCTGCAATTGGTGCTACAGATTTTCTAGACGAGGACAGACTGCTTGAAGCAGCGTGATCCAGCGGTGTGCACAAAAAGTCACAAAAGTTTATAGTTTCGCAATGAATATACGCACAGGTATAGGGCACTGGCAAATATGGCTTTGGATGAAGCAGCTCAAACAGGACTAGCCTCTGGTGATGCAATGACCTGGTGTGTCCGAGGGCTTCAAAAATGTGGCTATGTTCATGTACTCAGAGCAGCTGCGCACGCCACAGCTGCTATTGCATACAAGTCCAGAGCCAACAAAGCCCAATTTGCACAACTTGGTGCCCTCGCGGCATGCGTGCGAGTGGTGTCAGAGTTTGGATGTGGTTCGCTTGCACATACACGACATTATCTATCAGCAGTACATGTGCGCCTAAAGATGTCCGCGTAATGTTAGACGGTCTCAATAAACAAATTTTGCCTTTACCTTAGGCCACCTCACTGGCCGCGTGCACTTTGCTTTCCTTTAGTCCTAATCACCTTGTGTTTGAAGACTGCTACGGAATTGAAATGTACACCACACTCTGCGAGACAACAGAGCATTTGGAAATATTGAATGTCGGGGCGATGGTACTGGCTTCAGTAGCACCTACTGCGAGTGGCCGCTGGGAAGCACAAGCTGAAGGCAGAACACTTCACTTTGAGAAAACAGCCGGCCTCCGGGCGCTTGTACGCTGCGAAAAATGGGTCTTTTCAAACTCCTCATCTCCCCACTGGCTCCACCAAGCTATTTCTGCCTTGCAGATGAGCCCTATTCAGCTTGATGAGGTGCAAGCGGCTCACCAGTCTTCTAGTGGCAAGCTTAGTGCGCATGATCTTGAGCTATTTCCCCAGGAGTATCTCTTTGAAGAAGTTCTAGCACTGACTACTCTAGATCACATTGTAACAAATAGCCCAGATCTGCGCAACCTAGCATTCCGCTTGTATTGACGACTGCAATGTACTGCCAGTGCAGTCTGTTTTTCTAGAGGGGGTGTGGGTTGAAACTGCTTGGGCACCCCTCATTTTTTTCCCGCTGCACCTGGCAAAGAAGTCTTAACGGGCAGCAAACGTATCAATTACACAAAACTAGCAGCGTGCACCGACAATGAAACAATTTGCACAAGCTTTTTACGTGATCAAAAAGATAGTTTACTCCTCAGGCTCATGTCACTCCACGACTAGCTTTACTATAACCGTTATACGCAGACTCTGGATTGGATCCTGAGCCCATTAGCTAGGACATGCTAGGACCAAACATTGGAGTATGTATCTATCCCCCAGCGGCCTCAAGCCGCACAGTTTGACCGTCGGCGACAGCATGAGAGAGAAATGAATTACGGCCCATTTTGCAAAAACGAGCGCTCACGGGAAAAACCGTCCGCTAACCGTTTAGATGCCAAATGAGCCGTAATTCAATTATATTGCGACCTTACGAGCTTGTAGGATCCGCGAAGCCCCCCAGCCTCGAAAGCCGGTTGCGCTGGGAGAGCGGTATTAAAAAATGATCTCACCCCCCATCGGAGGAGGGTTGCCCCTGCTGGTGTCGACGGCAGACACGCCACACATGTGACGGAGGAGTCTATCGTGGGGCCCATTTGAGTCCTATAAAGGGGCCTGCACCCAAAGTGAGGAATTACCGTAGCTTTTCTCCCTGAATAGCTTGAACCCCGAAACTTGCTACGAACATACTTAAGGTAATGACTAATATTCACGCAAAACAGGGGCTGCAAACGGTAGGGGGGTTTGGGGTGCGCCGGCCGCGGGCAGGCCGCGGGCCGGACGGCGGAGTCTCAAAGTTCCAAATCGTCGTCGTTGTCGTCCGCATCGTCGTCGCCCGCATCGACTATAACCCCGCGCCGGTCCCCGGGCCCGTGGTTTCTCGCAGGAGCGCCCTCGAAGCTCTCTATTCGTCCCGCGTCGACCTCGACGCGGCCGCCGCGGTGCAATGATTTCCAGCTTTTCGAGCGCCTGAAGTTGTCGCGGGCCTCGGGGCATACCCACCGTACTGTCCGCACCGCTTTTTGTGCAGTGGCGTGCCCACATCGCGTATCGCACATCATGTGGTAGGAGAGCGATTTGGCGCATCGCGAAATGTTGTGCTGCCGCGCTTTTTCTTGGCGCACCGCCTCGGCCGACCCCTTGAGCGGTCAGAAATAGCTTGGGGCTGCCTATGGGTGCGTTTAGGCTGCGCACGAGGCCAAAACAAAATCGCGTTTAATCGAGATTCACGGGTTTTTGCCGTTTTCAGCGCGCCGCTGCGCCCTAGTCCCGATCCCCGTACACCCCCCTGACCTCAGCCGGCCCTTAAGAGGGCCCTACGAGTCCCCCCGACCAATGCGCGACGTTCGGGCGCTCGGTGGAGGGAATCCCCATGGTGGCTGCCGGCGCCGTCCGTAATTTAAGGCGCACTAGCATGTTTAGTACGCTGTTTACTAGAAAACCCGAGTCGACCAATACTAGTACTCCTTTACCCGCCGGGCCAGATGATTTAAAAGGTGATTCGCCCGAAATCTTTCGAGGTCACGGTGACCGGGGGCCTGTGGACGGGGGGGTGATTCATGGGCAAATCACGGGTGATCATGATTTGCAACCTAGAAGAGGGACTGTTCCCTCAAAAAAATACTCCCCAAGACCGTCATTGGCAGAAGAACGCGTCTGTTCCGCCCTGAAGAGTTGCTCCTGAGAATGGTGGCGAGTCCGTGCATCGTATGCTTGGTTACATAGAAGCACCCGGGGCAAGAGAGTAACCAAGGGCGGCCATTCCTCTAGTAAGCACAGAAAATTTCACCTTGACGACACCGGTTGATTCTACACGCGTAACTTCACGATTGTCACTCTGAGCGACTAGTTTTGAGTCGTAGAACTCAGCATACGTTCCTGTGAGCCACGAGACAAGGCGTTGCCAGAGTGAGGACGGCACGGGAATATAGGTGTGAATATATCTTTCATAGTCTCCTGCAAACCTATGGCATTATAGGCGGTACGGAACATCCCAAGGTTACATAAGGAGCTCTGGACATGGACGGTGGAAGGAGCACGCTGCCATAGCCGCGCACGACGTCTCGCCCAAGGCTGTCAACGCCATAGATTGATACACTCATGCGTGGCCAACCATGGGCGTTTGTGCTTTTAAAAGATATATCCACAGGAAAGTTCCACACAACAGAATTATCACAGCCTGCAGCCTTCCGCGCAATCTGCGACAAGCCGTTTTCGATACCATCGACGACTGTCCAATCCGGGCCAAATGAGAATCCATATCGCACATAAAGGTCATCATAAGGAAATTCACCTGATTCCAGTTGCCCATTTACCACGACAAAGAAAGCTGAGAAGTCACTTTTTGATGCCTAGATTCGAATGGCATGATCACACGACAAAGTTTCAAAATGACACACAAGTGATTCCGGCATTGGTGCTGGTCGATAAACCGTAGGTATGCAACTCTCAACCTACACCTACCGTATCGTACGTAGCCGACATGCATCGAGATAGTATATACCGTTTACGGTACGGTACGCTGTAGTGTTATACATGCCATTGGACATGTAACTTAGTCACTAGAGGCAAGTGCAAGTGACACCTTGACTGTCACTAGAATCATATAGTAACCTGACTCGGAGGAACTTCAAGTTGAAGGGAGGCCGGGGAAGGTTCCTTCTCTTATCAGCTGCCGCGGCTGCCACGGTGCCGCCGCGGCCAGTCACGCCGATGGCTGTCACGCCGGTCACACTTCCCCCCCTACGTTCAGCCTGAGTGATATTAGCTTCAAGTTTGCCAGTTGGGCCCGGCCCGGTGCAGTAAATGCATCATCAGTGCACAATGGAGCTACTTCTAGGAGCTACTGGTGGCGCAACGTGGGAGGGGCCGTATACGCGGCCGCGCGGCGCCCTTTCGAGGCCTCGCGGGAAATTTTGCTAAGGCGCAGGTTCCATATGATAAAATAATGGGCTGTGCAAAGTTTGGTGCGGTGCGAACAGCCTCGCGTCGAGAAATCGGCTGCGACGCCGCGGCCGTATAGATGGTCCGTTCGCACCTTACTTCGCCTTAGCAGCCCGTTTCTTTTGCGACCCGTAGCTCGTGTACATTTGCTATGCGTACCGAAAGTGGCCGACTTTTTATGCCGACGCCATCGCGCGCAATGAGAGAGAGAGTGCTAGTATCGGCGTGCTAGTATGTCAGCCACTCTCGCGGCCGGCGCCGTGCACGGACCCCGAGCAGCCGGAGCAACCCGGCCTTCTAGCCAGGGCGCATACTTAATGAAAACGCGATGAACCCATGAAAGGGCGCAGTTCCTGGGAGGATGTTGCGCCAGAGAGTATGTCAGCTACTTAAATGTTAGAGGGTCTGTCGTAGGTAAGTTTGAGACATTTTGCCGCTGGCAATGCAGTTGGGCTTGTCGCACACCTGAGGGAAGCATTGGCGACGCAGGATGGTGGCACAGTGCAATGGGTGATTCTGTGCTTTTGGCTACTGGAATTGCTCCTGGCGAAAAACGCTGATTATCCAGATTTGAAAGGCAATATTCAATCGTTCCTTCTCGGGCATATAAATATGCTGCATATCAGAACAGCATTCCAGCTAGTTTCCAGTCACAATCGTGACGGAGCAGCTAGCATTGCTGGGGCGGTGAAAGCATTTGAAAACGTCATTTTGCATCTCATTGATAAACATAGTATTGATAGTGGTGTTGCTAATTTTTTTTTTGAGAAAGGACAAATCCTGCGTAGGTTGGAGAACTATTTATGACTCGTTTAACTTACAAGTTGAGGATTTATTGTTTGAAACTTCAATTTCTCTGCTTGACAGTTCAATGATGCCATGCATGGCTGCGGAAGGTGATTTTAGATTGGAGGTATCAAGGGTATTCACCAGTTTGTTGCGAAGCGACATTCAATTGTACACTTCACATTCTGCAAGCCAACCAGATGTCTTGAAACAAATGAATTACACACCGGTCCGTAGCGATTCTGCGTTCGCCCATTTTGTTATTCTGCTCTGTACCAAAATCCATGATGTTGCTGCTGCGTGTAACTACCTCGATACCTGCTTAATGCGCCTTTATGACCTTCAGTCTGCTTTGCGTGCATTTACTTCCAAATCATTACTTGTCTTCGGTGCTTCTCTTTTCCTAAAGCTGGGTTTGTATGAAGACGCAGTTGATCTGGCACTTGAATTCGACATCACTTTGGCTAAGGACCTAGCCAATTTATTCGAGGTCCCACAGGCTCTAAGGAAGTAAGTGGTCGTAGCTTGCTTGTAATATATCTCATTTCATAAAGATAATAGGCGCCTTTGGTTGCGGGTCGTAAGACACATCATCAATGACCGATCGCTAGTCACAGCGTACGTCGCAGTTGCTGCATTCCACCATCACATACTCAGGTTAGCAATTTCAGAGTCTGGTCGTGCGTTCAAGGAGTCTCGGTTTCTTTCAATAGAAGACATGTTGTTCGTTTTCCCCGACTTTATTGTCATCGATACCTTTAAAACTGAAATAGAAGGGTCTCTTAAGGAATCCGATCAGCATATAATGTCTACCCGGACTTGTATGGCGGCATCGGCGAACACCGCAAAAAGCCTATGTCGTGAAACGCAAACTCTGGTCTCACTTCAGATACGCCTCTGTGCTGGCACACGCTGTGTGCTCTCTGGGTGCCCTGTTCTGATGAGACCTTTTAATTATTATGCTAGTGGTTTTGTAAATCAATCTTCTAGTGCCCAGTTAGAAGCACACGGTTGTGCAAAAGGGTCAAAGTGCCACCGGTGTAGCTTGCCTCTGAACTTTGACTGCCCTCTGACTGGCTGTCAGATGATAAACTCCATTGACTCTGCTTTTACATGACAGTACCTAGTGCTTAGCCAAGGAGCGTCCCAGGAAAGCCGAGCCGACACCAAGGTAAGTTTAGCCCGAGGGCGAAGTCTTGGCTTCTTGGGGTCTTTTACTATACTATACGTGCTGGAAGGTGCTGCAGCGGGCCATCGATCGCACCCGCTACATCCATGAATGGGGCCGCCGTCGCGGCGCACGCAGCGCCTACTAGTAAAGGCGGAAATGCGAACACCGCGGACAAACCCGATTAATAGAAGGACCACTCAACCCACAATTAAATAATTTGACTATCCGAGTCATGATTACAAATACTACCGTGACAACTTCAAGTTGAAGTAAAATCATGACTTGGACTCGGAGAGTTAACTTGAAATGAGAAATAAGCAGAAGAACCACGGGTGTTACTGTCCTCAGGCCTGAGTCCGAGTGAGCCTGACTTGATCTCCGAGTCTAACTTGGGGGTTCAAGTTCTAGTACTAGCCGCCTCAGCAAAAGCCGCTGAGTAGTAGCCTAGTACTTACTGAGTACTAGTAGCAGGTCACCGGGTCACTTAGACGGGTCACTGTGCAAAAAGGGGCCCGGGGTAAAATGAGCGTCCTTATTTTAGCCTACAAGAGGCAAGACAAGCAGGGGTTGGGTAGCCTGAGTGCTACTGGCGCTGGCAGTGGCAAAGCCGGGTGCCTCCGAAACGGCCTTCTTATGACTGGCACAATTCTGAAACAGATAAGGGTGTGCCGAGCGAAGCGAAGGTCGATTCCATCCATTATTTCCGATCTACGTAGAGATCGCGGCCCGAAGAGATAGTGGCGCCGCTGTCGGTGGGGGTCGAAGATCAAGCAGTACGTGCATTCTCACTGGTCTCCGATACGTGCATTCTCTACTGGGCATTTCAGCTTGAACAGAGGTGTCGGTCCTAAAGTATCTAAAGCGTCGCAAAAAGGGAGGCAACTCTCTTCATTCAATGGGCTTTATACTAGCCGAGGCAAGTAGACTCTCCAGAACTTCTGCTTGTTGCTGCACATTTACATGCCCATGGTTCAATCTTAGATTTGGTGAGAGTTTTAGAGAATTGCACCCACCTCTATCATCACCCACTATTATGATAGGATCTTGCTGATTGAATGTTATATGCGTGAGTTTTGCGCGCTTAACTACTTTCTGTTCACACAGGGGCTCGTGTTTGTTTTCGGCCAGATCAAATACGTGCACCTTTCCGTCCGAAGTGACAGCTGCAAATACGCTTGCTGAATAAGGGGACCACGCGACATCACCAACAGCATTTCCCAAGTCAAATGACATGACTGCAGTGGAAATATTGTGATCCCATAGTTTCACAGTCCAATCCGCCGAACATGAAATAAAAATCCTTTCGTGAAAGGGATTCCAGCGAATGGAATAAACAGCCATGTGATGTCCAAGATAGGTCTCGAGATACTGTCCGGAGTACGCTTTGGAGCACTTGTGAATTTTTCCTTCCTCGGTCCCGACGATAAATAAATGTTCTGAGACTCCATTAAAATCAAAGCAGCATCCGCCTGCCAAACCAGGCAGCAGAGTATCCTCCGGGTCATCGTTTGACGCGTTTGCGACCTTAAGTTGCATGACTGGCTCCATCTTCAGTTCGTTCTTTGACATTGTCCAGTTTGCAACTCTACCATCGGAAGAAATGGAGAAAAAGCTTAGCTCTTTCGCAATATCTTCGATCTGCCACTGAACCTGCCATACTGGATCAGTGTGCTTACCTGTTCTAATTGAAGACGAGTAAATGGGTCTATTTCCCCTATTTCTGACGTCATAGACCATCACTATTCCGTCATAACAGCCCACGGCTAACAAAGAGCAATGCTCAGAATGAAAATTCAAGCACATTACTCCGCTTTCCGTGGTGAATGTATACTCCGGATAGCTCGTGTTCTTCAAGGAAAAGCAGCATATCATCCCACCACCCTGGCGCATGAAGTCGTAAGATCCATAGCCAACTGAAAACAAGTCAGGATACTTTGGATTCCAGGCCAAAGCAGTGACCTGCTTGCGTTTTGATCGCTCAGTGTGGAAGCGCCACAGAGGCAACAATGATCCTTCACCATCGCGAAATGCGTCTGAGGTGTCATCCCAGTATTTGAAATCTTGGAATATCTCATCGTCCACATTCTGATTTAACATCCGCTCAATTTTTTTGAGCGCATTGCCCATCCTTTGAGAGTGTACCATGTCATCACTCTTGGCGGCACCCGTATTCTGGGAGGCATCGCTAATGTTTGAACCGGACCCACCCCCTCTTTTTTCTTGGCCCTTTAATAGTTCCTGTTCTGCTATTTGCATCACGTAGTCGCCCATGTACCGATCATAGATTTCCCACTGGGTAACACAACCCGAAAAGTTGATGACTTTCGGCGGCTTTGTAGAAACACAGCGCTCGCGCAAAGGATTGTTAAAAGTTTGCGCTGCTCGCTCGGAGTAATTGAACTGGTTTTTGCGATTCTCAAAGGGGTCGTTTTCATCTTCAGCTTTCCCATGTTCTTCCACAATCATTTTTTTTGCCTCGGCCAGATCTTCTTTGTACTTCAAGTAGTATGCTGCTTGCTCTCTTGCTTCGGCACCTTCTTTGCGTAATGTAGATCCCTCAAAGTTCAAATGAATAGCCAGATTATCCTGACCTCCCGGCGGGTCAATCTTGTAGCAATGGCTGTGGTAATTAAACTTAGTTATGTTATTGGCGACGTTGGGGTCGTTTGCCGTCAGGACACGTGTGTGTTCTTCCTTCAAATCCAATTCTGATAGCTTGAGCTGGTTTACCGGAATCTTGATGACACGGTGCGGTTCCTGGTACATGTCATCATCTTCTTGTGTGGCAATATGGCTGCTCTGTGGGGCAATATGGCCGTTCGATTGCAACCGTCTCTGAGTGGATTTTTTTTTTGCTCTCTTCATTACGCGTTATCGAGTCTGCAATTATATCCTTTGATTTATATCCACGGCGGTGTGACCTAAGAGATGACCTGGAGCATGTCGACGGTACGCAGGACGGTGCAAAATAATGTTCAGCCACCTCTGCTGCCATAGGCTAGATCGATCATACTTAGCCCGGCGGCCCGTCACGGTTGCGGCATCACCATCATAATGATTGTGCATTTACCCAGCCTGAGGCGTTCAAGTTCAAGCCTGAGTTTGGGCGTACATCATGATGATTGCCAGTGCAACACACCGTAACTTATCCGGCCACTGGCAAACGCTTCCCAGTCAAGTTCACGTCCCTCCGAGTCCGGATAAGCACTCCGGCTCTTACCCCGCACCCGGGCGGCTATTGGTAGCCTGAGATCGTCGCGCTAGACCACGAGCCCGCTGGCACCGTGACTTCAAGCTGCGAAGCG
>MDSZ01221450.1_pt1 | contig 10951 bp, 15 predicted proteins | sample 811201 | NCBI WGS metagenome assembly MDSZ01 (sample SAMN05326647, study PRJNA326480) | marine metagenome | isolation source: seawater | place: Indian Ocean: North | collected 2010 | reverse complement strand
GGTGAAGAAAATTTAATACAACAAGGATTGAAAACTGAATATTCGCCAAATATAAAAGATATTTTTATTCATGAAACTTCTCATGCAATTATGGGAGATGGATTAGATGGAAAAACACAAGAAGATATAAACAAAGTATTTAAGGATGTAAAATCATCAAATAATTTGTGGAAGAAACCAAATGGCAAAAATGCATATGCTTTATCAAATAGCAAAGAATATTTTGCAGAATTATCAATGTGGTTGTTTGGAGGACATGGCGATTATGCAAATATTGAAAACAAAATTCCGAAACCTGGTCCTGGTGGATTATCCGAATATGATAATGATGGTTTTAAATTAATATGTGATATTTATAATGGTACCCGAGAAATACCTTTGGATGTTTTTAAGGAACGCATCATTCAACCTATTGTTGAAATATCAAAATCAAAGGAACCCGATGAAATTTTCTCAAGAATGCCATCTTCAAAAAATGGACCACCAAAAAACAAAAAAGTAACACTATCCTTTCAACTAAAAAACAAAAATGATGATTCTGAATATTTAGTTAGCTGGATAAATTATAAAGGAGAAAAAAGATGGGGATTTTTGATCAATAAAGATTGTCCAAAGTTTAATACTTCAACATTTGTAGGTCATGCTTGGCTTATTGAAAAAAATCCAAAAGATGGAATTTTTCAATTTGTAAAAGCTTTTGTTGCAGAAGATTGTGAAAAGGGTATATGTTTGGTTTAGAAATAATCTTTTTCAGACATTACAACAATACGATAATCTTCTTTTGACATATTCATAATTTCAGAGTATCTATTATGGCGTTCTCTTTTCTTTTTGATTTTGTCTAAATATTTTTGGATTTCAGTATTGTTTCTAAATTGTTTTTTGTTTTTAGCTGATTCTAATTTTGATATTTCTCTTTTTCTAAGAATATGTCTAATAAGATTCCAAGTAATAACTGGATGTTTTTTTTTGATCTTTAGAAATACTAACATCATTTTGGAACCTAGATTTCTTTCATGTTGTTCATCAAATTTAGTATCTGAACTAAATGTAACATTTTTCTTCATATTGTATATCTAAAATTTGTTATCGCTAAAAATTTGTTATCGCTAAAATTTGTTATCGCTAAAATTTGTTATCGCTAAAATTTGTAATAGCTAAAAAATATGTGTAAACTGAATCATTTTTATATGTCAGAAAAAAAAATGATTTGAATTTGGTATTAGAAATAGAATATATGAATTGTAAGAATTGAACGATAAAACTAGTTATAAAAAGATGACTGGTTACAATATGGCAAATAACATGAACAGCGGAATTGCAGAGAGTATTGGTAGAAAAAGGGGTAAGTATAATGAATTGATTAAAGGTTGGATACATTGGTCAACAAAACGATCTGGTATAAATGGTACAACTGATAAGTATATTCGTAATATGTTAACTCAGATTTTAAGGGAAATTCATATTACTCATAGTAAGGCAACAAATATTATTAATAGTGTTTACAAAAAAGATTTTGATGCTTATCGTATTACAAACAAAGTTTTGGAATCAAGTGGAATAATTGATGTGTTACACAAAGAACTTAATATTCGCAAATATAGTGTAGATATTTACTTGAATGCGCTTACTGAATGTGGTGTTAATACAACTGGATTATCTGGTCATCAGAAATCCGGATTGTGTGTATTCTTACAATACATAATGTGTGGTGGTAGAACTGAATTAGAAGGATTTGGTATTTCTTGTGATTTGATTGAAAAAAGAAAGAAAAGAATATTGACTGAGCAAAAAGAAAAAAATAAGAATCAGATTATTCCAGTTATCGTAACTGTAGATTCAGAAGATGAAATCGAAGAAAAAGAAACAATTAATCCAAAGAAAGAGGAAATTCCTGATTCTTGGGAAGATTTATAATAGAAAAAGAGAAAAAGAGAAAAAGAGAAAAAACAAATAAAAATCAAAAAATCCAAAAAATATAAAATTTTTTTTTGTTTTTATGTTTTACAATCACAATATGAAGTTTTAGTTTTAAGAGAATTTTCTATTTGATTAGTTTTGTAAATAATAAATAATACTAATATCGTAATAACATTGAGTAAAAAAAATGTAACAACATGAACGAAGAAATGAATTAGTTCTAAATAATTATCCATTATTATAAGTAATATAAAATGACAGATGTATGGACAAAAAATCCTCAAGTATTACTATCAAAACAGAATTTAGCATATTTTGTTCCAACTGAAGATATGACATATGTTGAGAAAATCAATGCAATAACACGGTTTATTATTTATGGATCATTTTTGCTCTTTTTAGTAAGAGGAGATTCTTTAATATTACTTTTACCAATTGTGAGTATGATAATAATTTATTTTTTAGTATCTTGGGGGCTTGGAATTGATGAATTAAAGGAATCATTTAATAACGAGAAAAAAAGTGAATGTACAAGTCCAACTTTAAATAATCCTTTTATGAATGTAATGATAACCGATTCAAGAAAAAGAGAGGAAGCTTGTGATTATACAGAAGAAACAAAAAATCAAATAGAAGATGCTTTTAATTCAAATTTGTATAAGGATACAAATGATTTATTTGGAAGAAATAATTCTCAAAGGCAATTTTATACAACACCAAATACATCAATACCAAACAATCAAAAAGAATTTGCAAATTGGCTTTATGGAAACAAAAATTAGAAAAAAAATATTCAGATGAAAAATATTAACACCTGTTAAAAATTTTATTTTAAAAAAAGTACTCAAAAAAAAAGCACTTAAGTGCGTATGAATATGTATAAAACATACATGTCTAAAAGCATGTCGATGACAAACGAAACTCTAAAATCTTACATTGTTGCTGATAGAATGATGGTTTTGAATGCAATTGCTAAAGATTGTGCTAGCGTATCTGCTAAAGATTCTGCGGCTTGGCTAAAGAATTTTGATAAGCGTGTTGACTCTTATATGTCGATTGCTATGCCTGAATTTGCGGACAAGAAACGCAAGAAGAAGGTAGTAAGATTCCGCAAAATTTCTCCATATCTTGCGTTTTGTGCTAATTACCGTGACAGCAAACGTGATCCTAAAACAAAGAAATTGAATGAAAATGTTTTAGAAATCACAAAACAAGCGGGTGCTTTATGGAAGAAGATGAGTGAAAAGGAGCGTCGCCCTTGGAATACAAAAGCTGAGGAAATGACAAAGACAGCTAAAATTGCGTGGGATAAGAAAATGTCTAAGGAGGCTATTACCCCATCTGCGGCTGCTATTCGTGAAATGAAAAAGGGTGAACTCAATGGTTTGATTGAAAAAGGTAATGTAGTCATTCCTTCGAAGGCGAGTCTAAAAGATATTCGTGAGTTAGTTGTAGCTCATTATTATCCTAAAACAGCTCCAACTCCAACACAAGATGAAATTACAAAGATGAAGAGAGCTGAGCTTGTATCTCTTCTTGAAAAAGTTGGTGTACAGCTAAGTGCTAAGAAGGATACAAAAACAATGCAGGCGGCTTTGATTTCGCATTATTATCCCTAAAAATTCCTTTCCCCATTAAAAAACAAAAAACAAAAAAAATAAAATTTGAATTTATAAAATTCTGAGAAAAAATCAAAATAAATTGTGTTATACATCAAAAATTTTTAAAGATGTGTACTACTTTGTATGATTTATAAATATTTGATTATATAAATGATTCGAATTGGTATAAATGGTTTTGGACGAATTGGTAAATCTATTTTAAAGCAGTCTTTAGAAAGTAAAAATATTAGAGTAAAAGCTATTAATTTTCCAGGTTTTGATATTAGAAAAATAGAATCTTATATAAATAACGATAGTTTTCACAAAACAGAAAAAATTAATGTACAAGTAGTAAGCGATAATAAAGTGAATATTAATGGAAATGTAATAGATTTTTTTGATGCAAGAATACCGAATAAAAATATGTGGAAATATTCTGATTCAAAATATGTATTTGAAACAACTGGTAAATTTTTAACAAAAAGTAGCGCATTACAACATAATGCTGATTATATGATAATGTGTGCTCCAAGTAAAGACAGTATTATACCACAATATTTATATAATGGAAATCATTTAAAATATAATGGTGAAAAAATTGTAAGTAACTCAAGTTGTACTACTAATTGTATTGTACCACTAATAAAATTATTGAATGAAAAATATGGTATTGAACATTGTAATTTTATAACAGTTCATGCTGCAACAGCAAGTCAAAGTGTATTAGATAATCCCCATCTAAAAAAAAGGAATCATCGAAGTGTTTTTAATAATATAATACCGGCTACTACTGGTGCAAGCAAATCTGCTATAAAAATTTTACCAGAACTGAATGGAAAAATATATGGAACTTCTGTAAGAGTACCAACTGGAAATGTTAGTATGGTTGATATGAATATTCGACTAAATAAAAATGAAACTTTATCAAATATTTTAGAATTTCTTAGAAAAAGAGAAGAAATTGTTGTATCTGATGATGAACATTTAGTAAGCACTGATTTTTGTACTACAAAAAATCCAACTATAGTAGACAGTAATGCTTGTTTAGAAATGGGAGATAATAATTTCAAATTTACAATTTGGTATGATAATGAATGGAGTTATTCTGCTCAAGCTTTGAAATTATTGAATTATATTTACGAACAAAATAATTTACCAATATCAAAAATGGATGCTTTAGACATAGTTATTGCAAGAAAAAAAGCTTCAAAAGAAATAATGGAAATGAATTAATTATTATCAATATTTGTAAAATAAACCATTAAAAAACTTAATATGCTACTAAAACCAAACAAAGCATATGAACTATTAGCAACTTTTTTATTTTTTAAAAGATTTGGTTTAATATCCCATATAATATGTCTAAATCCACCTAAAACGTGAAAATTGACTGGAAAATATAACATTGTAAAAATTGAATATTTGAGAAAAATGTTTGAATTATTGTATTGTTTAAGTAGCATTTCTTGTTTTTTAGGATAAAATGATGAAATTCCAAGTAAAATTAATCCGCCTGATAATGTGAATCCAGTAATTCTATTTGTAATAGAAGAAATTGCAGTAATAGGAAATTTATAGATGGATACATGTGGTGATATTTGTGGCTTCATTTAATTAACAAAAATGGATTTAAGCTTAATACTTTGTTTTTATCTTATGTTACTAAAACATATACTTAGTCCAGACAAAGTTACATATATGATAAAACCATATCATAGTTCAACTAAATTGTTAATACCTTTAACAAGTATATGTTTAATAAACAACAATTTTAATGATAATAATAGTGTACAAAAAAGTTATTTTTCAAAATTTCTGTATACTACAAATATTATAAATATAGGATTTCATTCTTATATATCATGTTCATCAATAATATCGGATTATATAAAGCCAAAAAAAATTATGTTTTATACAAGAGTTTTTAATTTGAAGTTACATATTGTTTCATATATTGGATTGACTTGTTTAGTAAATTTATGAATCGTTAAAAGGTATGTTAACAATTCTTTGTCCATCATCATCATCATCGACATTTCTGATACACTGAAATGCTCCAAAACAGATTTTTATTTTTCTACATCTAGAATTTTGTATTTGAGCAATTATAGAAATTAAAGAACATGATGCTATTGATAATAGTGATACAATATCAGTCATAGTTGTTTAACAACGAAAATTAAAAGTTTTACAGTGATTTTAATACAGTATAATAATGGATATTTATAGATATATAGTGTCATTTATTCCTGAGCACGAAATACCAATTATAAATAGGGAATTTATAAAAGGATATGTACAAAAAAAATGGAGGCGATTGAATGGTATACCTTTATTAGTAGATATTTTATGGCATTCGCCAATGGTGTGTCATAAGTATTGTGTATGCAAAGTAGCTAATGAAAATGATAGAATTCTATATTATAATAGGAGAAGGAAAAATTCTATTTAACGTTCCATAGTACCAAGTAATTCTAATTGACCTTCAAGATCTTCAAGTTCTTGAGCTAATTCAAGTGCTCTATCATTTTTGAATTTTTGTAAGAAAGTCGCTCCTTTATCAGCTTTTTGTTCCATAAAACCTTTAATTCTTAGTAAATCATCTTGAATTAAATTTGAATCAGAAAGGGTTTCTTTTACGTATGCAATGGCTTTATTAATGGATTTCATTGCAACAGTAGCAATTTGTGTTGTAGATATTGAAAGAGATACTCCATCGTGACCATTTTTTGAAAAATGGTCAATATATACTTCATCAACAGATGTTATTCCATCATCAGCAATTATTGGTTCATCTAAAACAACATAACCAAGTACGGATGGATGCATGTTTTTAGGAGTAAATGAAACTACATCACTTGGTTTAACACCAACTAAAAAATTAGCACTTGGTTGTCTTGTTGAGCTTAAATATTCACCATTAATAAGGACTTGTCCGTTATATTCTGTAAATTGCGATATTGTTTCAATCGCTTTTAATTGGCCATTAATTTTATCTTTCAATTCAAGCCAATCAGATTCTTTAAACGTATCATTGGCAGATTGAACATGATTATAACCTTGTGTTAGGCTTTCTAAAACATTTTTGTATCCATCTACAGCGGCATCAATCATATCATGACCATCTTGAGCATTTGTTGCGGCGACTTTAGGTTTCCAAAACATGGTCAAAGCGTCTTCACTAAGATTTTTTGTACGCATATAATAGCTTTCAAGTTCATTACCAATCAAAGTTTGTAATTCTACAATTTCACCTTGTACAATTTCAGTTCTTTCCTTAATCTCGCGTTTTTTTAAGTGGTTGTTTAATCTAGTTTTGTTTGTCATTTTATAATCATATAAAATATGTTCTCTAAAAACTGTATTTTAAGTCATGATAAATTTAAAAATGATTAAGATTAAGTATTATTCAAAAAAGAATATAAATATGAAAATTGCTATATCTGGAAAAATGGGTAGTGGAAAAACATATTTAGCAGATGAAATTTGTAAAAGATTTTCTTTCAAGAGAGCTTCTTTTGCTGGTAAATTAAAATCTCTTGCAAAAGAACTTTTCAATATGAATTATAAAGATCGTGGTTTATTAATTGATTTTGCTACAAAGATGAGAGAAATTGATGAAGATGTATGGATTAGAGCTATGTTTAAAAGCATTGAAAATTCAGAAAATGTTGTAGTAGATGATTTAAGATTGAAAAATGAATATGATACTCTTATGTTAGATGGCTGGTTTATTTGTAAAATAAATATTAATGAAAATGAAAGAATTAATCGTTTAATTTCAAAATATGGTAAAAAATCGAAAGAGCATTTTAATCATTCAAATTCAATTACTGAAAATGATGTTGTAAATATGGAAGACAATAGATTTAATTTTGTAATAAATGACTATTCTGACTATGATAAATTGTATACTATTATAAGAGATAAGCTAAATTCACAAAACTATTTAACATAAGATAGAATATAATGAAAACTAAGTATACTAATGATTAGGATACTACTTTAATTTTATCAAGTATCTTAGTTTCAATATCTTTTTTATTGTTAGAGTCTATATTTTTTAAGATATTTATATTATTTTTACTAAAAATTTTGTTATAATATTCTTCATAATTGTTTAAAACTTCTTTTGTTTTAGTGATAATATTATCATATTTAGTCCATATTATAAGATCATTATATGGTAGAACATTTGTTAATGGAGATTCTTCTGAAACAATTATTACACCATTTTGTAATGCGGGTAAACATCTTAATTCTTCAAATGAGTTAGTATTGTCGTTTTGATGTATATTTATCAATATTTTAGTATTTTTGTATAAATTTTGTATATTTTGTTTAGTAAAACATGTATTAATATTAGAATGTTTTAAACTACTTTGACGAATATTGTCAAGAAGTCTTTTTCTTCGTCCAAATACATTAAGAAATGTTGTTAATGAATCAATTTTTCGATTATTATGATTAATAAAAATATTTTCATACAAAGATGGTGCTATATAAATATGATTTTTAGATAGATTATAATAATGTGAATTGGTCTTTACATTATATACATTAGGAATACAATAGTCTAATAATATATGGCTATTTCTTAAAACTTCTATTTTATCAATTCTTATTAAATAACTGGAATTATTAAAAATTATATTACTTTTGGGGTGTTTACTATTAGTATTTTTATCATCTGTTACAAGAGTATGTTCATAATTAATATTTATATTAATAGTTTTTTGTTTTTTAGGAAAAACATTTGATCCCCGAATTTTATATCTACAAGCGTTGTGGCCTAATATGATATTTATTGATAAGTTATGTTTTTTAATTACATATTTTAGTAAAGATACTATGTAATTGTTATAATCTTTTACCCATCTTGGATTTTTACAAATATATATTGTTGAATTATTTACATTAATTATTCCCATTGAAATTATATAAATCTCATAATTATCGAAAAAATATGAATTAAAAAAATGAATAATTTAAATATATGATAAATAGCTCTATATAAGCCAAAAATAGTATTAAAAATAAATGAAGATATATTTGTTATTATGTACAGGATTTTCATACAAATTTCCTATTAATTTAGTGAATGAACATAGATGGAGGAAATTTCATAGAAAAGTTTCAAAAGTAGTATTATCTCATCCGGTTGTTACAGATAATGCTTATACAAAAGAATTTTCAAAAGGAAATATAAGTTTAAAAGAACAATCAATTTTTGTACAACAATTTAGTGTATTTAGTCAATTATTTTTGGTATCACAATTATTGAAAATTATAAATGCTCCAAGCAAGAGTGAGATGCGAAATGGGAAGGAAATATTGTGTAATGAGTTAGGAGTAGTATTTAATTCAAATGGTTCTATAGAGGGTGGAACTTATAGTTCAAAGCATGCTCATTTTGAATGGTTACTTGATGTAGGAAAGGGTTTAGGTTTAGAGTATAATGAGCTTGGTAAGAGATGTCTCGGTAGTAAATCGACGTTGTACTTCTGTGATGAGTTAGAAAGATTATATGGTAGTCAAGATGATAGTACAGCACTTGCGGCATCATATGCTATTGAAAATTGGGCACAAGCAGGTTTTTGGGATGAATTAATCGAAGGGTTTAATAAAATAAACAAGAAAAGAATAAATAATAATGAGAAGCCACTACCAATGGCTTTTTGGAAATTTCATTCGCAATTAGAAAAGGAACATGCTGCTCATACAGAAAAAGAATTAAAAGATGTATACTTTTCCAATCGTATAAAGGATGAGGAGTTGTTTCTATACAATTGTGAAGAAATGCTTGATGCTATTGAAAGATTTTGGTTAGGACTAAAAAATATAAATTCAATAAAAAAGCGTATATAAATTCAAGGAATAAGAGAAGTTAAGTCATTATTTTTTGAGCAATATTTTTGAAAAAAGTTGCTTGTGGATCCTTGAAAATATTTAGCCATTTTTCAGAAAAAATAGGTTTATTCATAAATGAATTATATAAATCATCATCATTATCGACTTTTTTGATATATTCTATTAAACTGTCTATATTATTGAAATCATGAGCATTAATAAATGTTTGTGGATTGAAGTCATCATTAATTGTGCTGGAACCGTAGTATATGGGTATACTATTTGATCTATACGCATCAAATATTTTTTCAGTTGTGTAACCGTCTTGTAAACAATTTTCATAAGCAATACAAAATTTGTATTTTGTTTGGAATTCTAATTTGTCTTTAACTTTTTTACCAACATTATTAAAACAATTGCCACCAGCGTCAACCTTTTTATATGAAGATAATTGTTTAAAAAAATCATCTCTGTGTTTTATAGGATTTGAGTAAACAAAACTACAAAAACCATGTATAGGTTTTTTTGTTAGTGTCATATTAGCTAATTTTTTACGATTTTCTGATTTGTGGATTTGTGCATAAAGTAGCCACAAGGGATATCTAATGTTATTATATTGAGAGGTGTTTTCGAATGTTAAATTTAAATGTGCATATTTATTAATTCTGGGAATAATACGTGATGTACCTCCCAATCTCCCGCTCTCTCCGGTATAAAAAACAGTTTTATGTTTTTCGGATAATTTTTTTAGCATAACTGAAGGTGTAGCTCCAAATACAGATATAAATATAATCTGTGCATTGTTTGTTACAACTTCAAATTCATAATTAAATTCTTTTAAAAAATTAGTAAACTCGTTTTGACATCCTTTACAAAAATGTATAAATTTTATACGTTTTTTGGATTCCATATAATATTTGAGTTTAAATAAAAAGGATATAAGAACGAAAAAATTAGTGAAAATTCTTGACTGTTTAAGGTATGAACAAAAAAATCTATATTATTATATATAAATGAAAGATAAAATATTTGGAATAGGACTAAATAAAACAGGGACATCATCTATTGGAAATTATTTTGAAAAATTAGGTTACAAACATTACTGTGGATGCAGTTATAACAATATAATAAAAGCAAAAAATAACATAAATGAAATATATAAAATTGCCGATAAATTCGAATTTTTTGAAGATTGGCCTTGGCCACTAATTTTTAAGAAATTATATTCTAAATATCCTAAAAGTAAATTTATATTAACTATCAGGAAAAATGAAGAAGAATGGTTTGATTCTTTACTAAGACATAGTAAAAGGTGTCCGTCAACAAAACAAAGATTGGAAGTATATGGCCATTATGATCCAAATGAAAGTAATAAAATAGATCATATAACGGTTTATAATAATCACAATACAGATGTACAAAATTTTTTTAAAGAAAATAATCCAGATAGATTACTTGTATTGAGCACTGATGATTCAAATAAAGAAGAAAAAATTTATAATTTCATAGATAAATCTTTCGATAAAGATAATTATATTAAATATCCGCATAAAAATAAAGGAAAATGAAATTCTATTTTT
>MDSZ01087677.1_pt1 | contig 10951 bp, 12 predicted proteins | sample 811201 | NCBI WGS metagenome assembly MDSZ01 (sample SAMN05326647, study PRJNA326480) | marine metagenome | isolation source: seawater | place: Indian Ocean: North | collected 2010 | reverse complement strand
TAAGTTGGGTCATTATATCTATTCTTTAACTGTTTAACCATTACTTGGTCTAATTCTTGCATTTCTTCTGTAGATATCAAAGCAAACATAAAGTCTGCAGTTGCTGGTAATCCAAATGATTCAGATGTATCTTCAAGTCCAACATCTGTAGATACAAAACCTGTTCTATTTGTTTGTGTTGCAGACATAATTGGAACATCAAATTCTACTGCTAGTCCTCTTAATTCTTCTGCAATAGATTTAATGTATGAATAAGTGTTTACATTACTACCTGGTCTAACTCTAAATGAACTACAGATATTTAAATAATCTATAAAAATAATCTCTGGTTTAAAATCTCTTTTTAAATCTAATTCTTGTAATAGATGTCTAAAATGACCACTATGTGCTGTTGCTGTTGGATACTCTTTAATGATTAATTTACCTTTAGTCTTTTCTCTGACTCTAGTAATCTTTTTCTCATACATCATTTTTGGTAAATCTTGTAAATCGTGTAATGATATATCTAATAAGTTTGCATCGATTCTCTCAGCAATCTTTTCTTCTGCCATTTCCATTGTGATATACAATACATTTTTACCTTGAAGTAAAGATGCTGATGCACAATGACACATAAACAATGACTTACCAACACCTGTTCCTGCCATGACTATATTTAATGTTTTATTTGGAAGACCACCTTTACTGATTTTATTCATTAACTCTAAATCAAAAGGAACTCTTTCTTCTTCTGTATGCATGAAATCATATCTAGAATCCCAATCTTCTATAAAGTCATGACCAATATTTGAATCAAAAGATACAGATAGTGCTTCTCTTAGAATATCAGGAATCTCACCAGAGTTTCCATTCTTATCTTGAATGATTGCAATAGAGTTCATCACACCATTATATACTGCTCTATCTTTACACCATTTTTCTGTAGAATCTATTAACCATTCATCTGGTGTATCTGACATATCACCTTTGATATCTTTTATCAATAACATAGTATCTGATATTAATTGTTGGTCCACATCTTGTTTTTCATCAATATCAATGATAAGTGCTTCTGGTGTTGGTGATGTTTGATACTTTAAAAAATAATCACGAATTTGTTTAAATAAAAATTCTTCATCCCTTTCAGAAAAAAATTCTGATTTTATGTAAGGTAAAGTCTTTCTAGTAAATTCTTCATTCTGTATCAGATTCTTGAGAATCGTTTGTTCTAATCGCATTGCCATATAAAAATTCTTCTTTCGCTACTTCATTAAGTTTGTCTAGTACTTCTGGTGTGAAATACTTCTCTGGATTATTGTTAATTGTTTTACCAAATTGAGTAGTCCCATCTGGTAATTCAATTCTTGTAGATGATTGTTTAAAGATACCATACTTGACAGCTAAGTCTAATAAACCATAATATCTGTCTAGTCCTGAATCATATTTTAGAATAACATCTACCATTTTGTTTTCAATAGTAAGTCTTGATTTTTCATTCTTACAATGAATGATATTACCAATAACATCTTTACCATCTTTTTCTTTTTTCTTTGATAAGAATATGATTGATGATGCAGCATACTTAAGACCACTACCACCACCCATAACTTTCTTTGCAAATAGTCCCATTTCATCATAAGTATGGTTTGTGACTATTAATGGAACTCCTGCTTTACCAAGTTTAAGAGTAAGAACTCTGAAAGCTGCTTTGACTAATTGTGCTCTAGTCATATCTTTAGTTTCTGAACCTGATGCTGTATCTTCAATTTCTTTAGTTGTAGATAACATACCAAGTGAATCTAGAACAAATAACATTTTCATATCTGTTTTATCTTTAATATATTGGTCTAGAATTTTAATAGATTGAGTTCTAAATTCTTGTACAGTTGTGACAGGAACAATAACGATTCTAGAAGAATCGATACCTCTTTCTTCAATCATGTTTTTAGTGATTGCACTTTCTGATTCAAAGTAGATAACTGCTGAATCAGGATTATCATTTAAGAATTGTTTACACATTCCAAGTGCAAAGAATGTTTTACCTGTTGCTGATTCACCTGCTAGAGCTGTAATCTTATTATTAGGTAATCCATCATAAATTGAACCAGATAAAAGAGCATTAAAAATATAAGAACCTGTGTCAATGTATCCACTGACATCAGCTGCTTGCACTCCTTCTTCTACAATAGAAGCAAACTCATTACCTGTTGTTTTTACTAAGTTTTTCAAATAACTCATAATATCTCCATTATTTATTTTTTAGTCTTTCATTTCTCCTCAGAGCTTTCAGACTATTATCATAATCTATATGTTGTCTTATTTCTTTTTTCCAAGATTGTATTTCAGTATATACTAGAAAAAGTAGTATCCAAGTCACACAATGAAAAGACAAAAATATGTATTGAATTTCAGTCATATATCTATTATACTACCAAACCTGTATCTGTCAACCCAGCTTTTTCATAAGACATTTCTACAACTCCTTCATCAATTAATTTTTTACGATTAACCATATGAGCTTTTTGTATATCTTCTTTTGAACCACCATAATAATCTACAGCGTGTCCGTCTTCAACTAAAGCTTTTACGACACTTATACTTTGACCATTTCTATCTACGATAAAATCACCAAGTATTCTACCAAACTTACCTTTCATGTCTTCACCGTCTCTATTAATTTGTGTTTTTAGAATTGATGTTTTACCTAACATATCTTGTAAAGCTTTCTTTGCTGCTTTACCAAAGACTTTTTCTACTTTATCTCTAGTTCTAGACTCTGGTGTATCGATACCCATAATTCTAACTCTTTCATCTGTTAATGTCACACCAAAACCTAAATCTATGTCAACATCAACTGTATCACCGTCTACTACTTTTAATATTTTTACTCTATATTCGTACATTATTACCTCTATGGGTAATAATTAATTACCCGAAAAATGAATCAAGTGTACTAACAGGTTCTGTAGTCCACCCAATTTTATCTAATATAACACCTAAAGGTTCAACAAATGATTTTTGAAATTGAGTATCATAATCAATGTATGATTCAAGTTCAAATTCTTTAGGCAATGCTGAGACAAATGAAATAACATTCTCATTCATAATATTAGGTAATTTCATATAACAAAATTTAATTTTTTCACCATTCTGTATAATTGGATATTTCTTGTCTATATTGTATTTATATAAAAAGTTATTGTAAAGTAGTGAACCACGAACATGAATTGGTGTTCCTTTATTATAGATAGAAGCAGCATTATGATACTTCTTAATATTTTGAACACCTCTTGGAAAAGATATTTCTTCTATCGGTAATTTATTAAATTCATTTTTTGATTTAGTTATAAAATCCCAAACATCATTTTCTGAACCTGTCATAACAACTTTAAGACCTTCTTCAAGTTTCTTTCTACACCACATTGGTGTTGAAGACTTTGCTGTTTCAATACCCATCATTTTTAATTTTGGTGTTTTAAATCTAACACCTTCTGAATCATGAACATTGAGAATATATCTTTTCTTTGCTGTCCAAATACCTTTATCAGCAATAACTTCTCTACCCATTTCCATTTTGTTTTGATAAGCATTCATGTAAGAAGCAAGTTCTTCATAAGTTTCTTTCATATATGGTTCTAATTTTTCTTTTGCTATTGTATCTAAAAAGTCAATCGGATTCTTTGGTTTGACTCTTTCAACTAAATCTTCAAATGTCACATAAATTGAATCAGTATCAATTGCTACAACATAATCTTTATCACTTTCTAATAGTTTATTTAAATAGTCATTGACTGCTTTCTCAATCCATTTAATACTTAACTGTCCTGATGTTGTGATTCCTTCTGCAATCTCTCTATTGAAGTATCTGAAATACTGATTACCCAAAGCACCATAACAACTGTTAAGAGAAATCTTTCTAACCATTTGATTATTATTATACTTAACGATATCATATTCACATTTCTTTCTTTTTGTAATATCATTCTTATCAATAGTTTCAAGTTCTTTTTGTTTATCAATCATTTTTCTTTTAAACAAAACTCTTTGGTCATACATTTCTTCTAAAAGTTCTGGAAGAAAACCTTGTTTATCTGTTCTAAACAAAGCACCATTTGGTGTGACAGTAGTATTAGTCAACATACTTAAATCTACTTCACCTTCTAATAGTTTTTTAACATTTATTTCTTGATTAAATATTTTTCTTTGGTAAGTATCTGGACTCATATTATACTGCATGATTAAGTGAGGATATAGACTATTCAAATCAAAAGACATAACCCATTTATGTTGACCAACTTGTGGTTCTTTTACATAAGCTCCAACTATTCTAGAATCTTGTGCTAGTTTTTTTGGTGGTGGAACTATACCTCTTTTTTTCAAGAAGTTGTAGATTAATAAATCCCAATAACGAACTGAACCAAATACATCTTCATAATTACATTTTGCTTGATAAGCCATAGTAATAACCAACTCCATAAGTTGTAATTTATTATCAAGTTCTTCAACAAGTTCTGTATCACGAATATTATAATCTAAAAACTTTTGATAATCATTTCTATAAAATAGATGCATTGCACCAAACTCTGAATAATCTAGTTTTTTCTTACCAAGTTCTATCTCAGCAATATGGTCCAGACGATATGTTTCTCTATTGATGTATGTAAACTTTTTATACATTTCTAAATAATCAAGTATTGCGACACCAGAGATATTATACGATATCATTTTTTTCTGACCCATGTATAACCATTCTCTAGATGTAATCAATTCATGAGGAGATAACTTTCTAACTGTATCCCAATCAAATAATTTCCAAATACGATTAACAAGATAAGCAATATCAAATGTTTCTACATTCCAACCTGTGACTATATCTGGTTCTAGTGTATCCCATATCTCCATAAACTTCATGAGTAATTCTTTTTCATGTCTTGTTTTATGATATATTATATTTGGATTATCTGTTTTGTAATCAAAATTATCGATACCAATAACATGAGTTTCATCATGACCAAAAAGTTTCATAGTGATTGCATTGACTCTTTCTTCTGCATCAGTTGGTTCTGGAAACCCTTCTTCACATTCACACTCAATATCAATATTCAATATGTTAATATTATTAATATCAAATTCTATATCAGAAGGATATGTTTCAGATATGTAAGTATATTCCCATTGTTCTAGACCATGAATATCAATACCTGTATTATCGTATTGTTTTTTCCAATGACGAGCATTACTTGGTGAACTAAACTTCTTTGATTGTAAATATTCTCCTGCTATTGATTTATGAGGAGTTGGTTTGTTTGTTGGTATGTAAAGAGTTGGTTCGTATTTTAATCTCTTAATATATTTCTTACCATTTTTCACACCTCTTGCAAGTATGAAATCTTTATACCTTTGAATATTTGTGTAATAGTGCATAATATAATTATACTATAGAAACTCCATAATGTCTATACCATTCTGGTTTCTGTCGTATTCTTTCTTCAATCCTTTTCCAAACTATTGCTTGGTCTTCTTTTGTGGGTTCCCAATCATTAAAATATTCAGATGGGAATTGTGTTGATTTAAATAATCTATTTTTATCTAAATTGTAATTTCTTTTTTTGAGTTCTTCTTTTATTTCATCATATCTTTTATAAAGATATTTACCTTTATCATAAAAGAATAATACATGACCTTCATTCAATGTAAATTTTTTAGGTATTCTTTTTTTGTTCCAATTTTTTGATTTAAGTGACCTTTGTAGAGAAGAACCAATCATGAATATTTCACGATACTCAGCCATCAAATGTTGGTCTGTTAATTCTTCTACAGGGACAATATTGATTCTTGTCAAATTACTCTATCGGGTGTAAAGTGATGTTCTACAGCTTGAAGTTTTTCTTCTGCTTGTGTAAGTAAATTAAGTTGTTCATCAATAGCACCAATGATATCAGGATGTTCTCCAATACCAACTGACTGTTTCATATAGACATTTATATTAGCTTTTGCAGCTGCTATTTCACCTTGATATTTTAATCTAAGTGCGTCTCTTAATTGTTTATCTAGTGGTTGTTGTGACATCATACTTCTATTGACCTCAGTCTATCCATTAATCTACGAGCTCTATTGTAAACTTGTTTTGCCCACCTGGAATCTAAACCTTCCTCAGATGCTGCTACATAATCACCATTGTTGAGAGCTGCAAACATCTTTTTAAATTTTTTAAGTCTAGTAATACCTAGATTAAAAGCCATGTTAGCAATAATTAGTTTTACTTCATCAGGATATGTAGACCATTCACCTAATTGTTTTTCACATTCATCTAAACAAATGTTAATATCTTGATAAAATAATTCATCACATCTTGTTTGTGTAATTTTAAAACCTACACCTTCACCAAATTCAGGGTCGTCATGTTTGATTAAATGACCCACACCTACAGTAGGATATCCTAAATGGTCCTTATATACTTCTAATACAACACCTTCATCAGCAGATATTTCATCTTTAAGTTGAACCATAAATTCATTACTATATTCCATTTTTTAGTTCCTCTAGCCCTTGATTAGCTAATAATTCTATGAGTATATCACCCATAAGTTGATTAAATTCTTCGTCCTCTGATATTGTATCAATCATATTTTCAGGACAAGACCTAACTGCTCTTTCAAAATCTATAGTAGGTATTTCACTTTCTTCTCGAGGTATAAGATTAATTTTACCATACTGATAAATTACACCTTTATATTTACCTTCTAAGATTTTAATAGCTCTCTCACCATTTTGATGAACAACTTCTGTATATAGACCTTCATCAAATAATGGATAATGAGTATTTATGACATTATCGTCTTTGACCATAATATCTATTATTTCTTTTTATTTTTAGAACCTTTTGGTCTACCACGACCTCTTTTTTTAGTCGGTGTTTTACCGTCAGCATAAGCTTCATTTACATTTGGTGTAGATTTATCATCTGCAACGAATCTTCCTCTAGAATCTCTAGCTCTAACACCCGTTGGTTCAACACCCAAATTTATCAATTTTCTAAACCAATTAAACATAATATTTCCTCATATTGATTATTATTTTTTTATTACTACTATTATACTACCAAAACCTGAGGTGTCAAGCATATTAACACCCCAGGATTTAATATTTATTTATTCAGACAAAAATACTTTTTTATCTGACTTTTTAAGACTACCAATCTCAATAGTTCTAGCTTTCTTTTCTTCTGGAACTATTCTCTCAGCATAAATGGTAAGTATACCATTTGTTAAGTCAGAACCTTTAATCACAACATCATCTGCTAGAACAAAATTTCTAGAGAATTTTCTTTGTGAGATTCCTTGATGAACAAACCCTTCATCTTTATCACCTATATCACCTACTACAGTAAGATTATTTTCTTTAACAGTAATTGTTAAATCATCTTCACCGAAACCAGCAACAGCTAGTTCAATTAAAAATGTATCCTCTGTAGAACCTTTACGAATATTGTAAGGTGGATAATTGGTTTGTGGTAATTGTCGGACTCTATCCAATTGTGTGAACACATTGTCAAAGCCGATTGTGAATGGAGATAAATCTCTCCAGATTGCTTCATTTATAGTCATTTTGACCTCCTTTTAGTAAGCAAGGTTAATAAAAATGTAAACCCTATTGGCGTTTACATATTATATTTATAACAGAAATTATTTCTGTTCTAAATAATTCGTTAATAATTCTTCTTTTTTTGATTCCCAAAGTTTTTTCATTTCAGGATTTTGTGCTCTTTCTTGAGCTTGTCTTAAAAAAAATATTCTTTTTACTATACTTTTTTTATAATATTCTATTTCATCAAACATTTTTATTTTTATTACCTAAATATTTCATATATTTAACTCTATTTATAATTGTTTGTTTAAATTTATTGTTAGGTTCATAATCATTCACACTATGTCTAACAACTGTTGCTCTACAAGTGAAGACATCACCCATACCCAAGACTTTCGGACTTGGACTTTTTTTAGGTTTTTTATCTGCAGGTGTAAAATATTTTTTGTCATAACATTCAATGTCTTTATTATTAGAAAAACACATTAAATAATTATTATCTTTGTCTATAAATTGTTGAATATAATAACCTCTACTTGTTGGTCTACAACTAATATACTTCAATGTCATATCATATCTTTTTCTTAGTTTACCAATAAATAAACCTCTTGGTTTATCTTCTGAATGTTTCTCTTTTAGTTCTTCTGATTTTTGTTTCTTCTCAAAATACAACATTGTATTTCTAACACCATTAATCTGTTTAATAGAAATATCTTTATTTGTTTTAATTTGATTCCAAATAGATTTTATAAAATCGTTTGCATCTTCTGTTTGAACTATTTCATGTAGAAATTTATATATCTCAGGATACTTTTTAGAAACTTCGTTTCTTTTCATTATATAAATTTTAACCCAATTATAATTACAAAAATACTCATAGTTGAAACAAAATCCCAATCTAATAGTCCGTTCTTTTTAATAAAGTCTAACATTTTTACCTCTTTTGTTATCATGACTATAGTATAACAAAAGTGTACCATCGGTTTCAAGTTTTCTCCCTTCAATGTCTTGGGTATTAACCCAATTTCTTACACTCTATTTTTTATCTAAGTGGTTTCGGCCTTCCACTATAATGTGATGTTGTTTTAACCCAATCCCAACTAACCAAGAATTTCATGGAATCATTTCAGACTACTATTTCGAAAGTTCCTGCGGGAGTCTTACCTCGTCTTAATAGATTTTATTCTAACTATAAACCAATATAGAAAAGAACTTTCACTTCGTCCTTTCTCCTCTCAACCTCTAACAACCAACATAACGAGGAGTTCAATCACACGATTATCTATAGTATACAAAAAGTGTACCTGCGGTATCAACTAATCGTATCTGTCTATCACATATAAATTATTTACTATAACAGCACCAGCTACCCAATTCATAAAAACAATTTGTCCTCGTTCAAAATTATGATTTACAAGAGTTAACATTATTGCTTTTTGACCTATAATATTTGCATTTGAAGGTCTTGGACCTAATAAAATATTACCTTCTCTAATAGTTTCTCTATTTTCCATAGCGTAGATTGTTGTCATAACATCTAATGTATGTAAAATTTTAGATATACGCAAATCTCTATCTGTTGGTATGTTTTCTACATGAACAAATTGAAATGCTTTTCTTCTTTGTTTTTCTAATTTAGATATTCTTTGTATTTCTGCTTGTGGAGGTTCGGGTAATGTAAAATCCATGTCTGGATTACTTAACATTAAAGAAGATATTGCTAGTGTTTCTGCTATCATTTATATTATTTATTCATGTAAATTGTTACAAAAATGTGTCAAATGTGTCAGGTTTGTGTCATAAATAACTATATGAAATATATAAGGAAACAATTTAAATCACTTCATAAGTTTATGAAAGCCGGAAGAATACAAAAAGTTATAAGACTAATCACTTAATTTTTATAAAGTTTACGAACCTCACCATTTATCAATGGTGCAAACATTTTAACAGGTTCTTCTTTACCTTTTACTTTAACTTCACCTAATACACTCATTGGGATATCGCTGCATTTAAGATATGAATATTCAGACACAATTATCGGTGTATCCTCTTGTCTTGTCTGTGCTTCTAATCTTGCTCCTAAATTAACAGCATCACCAACAACACTATAATCCATTCTAGTTTCAGAACCCATATTACCTACAATACAAGTTCCTGTATTTACACCTGTACCAAATTTAACTCTTGGTAAACCCATGTCTTTCATTTTTTCTTCTAATTCATCACCAAGAAGTTCTATTTCTATTGAAGTTTTTACAGCCATCTCAGCATGATTCTCACAAGGTATAGGTGCATTCCAAAATGCCATTATACAATCACCCATATACTTATCAATAGTACCACCATTCTTTAATACAATCTTTGTCATTTTATCTAAAAACTCATTAATCAATTCTACTAATCCTTCTGGATTATCTTCTTTCATATACTTTTCACTTATCGGTGTGAATCCAACTATATCAGCAAACATAAAACTCATTTCTTTTCTCTCACCACCAAGTTTCATTAGACTTGGGTCTTTTACTATCATGTCAACATATTCTGGTGATATGTAATTACCAAACTGACCTTTAATTTGTTGTTTTAATTTGAACTGAATATAGAAGTTGTTAAAACTCGAATGACTAAATAGAATAGTAAACAACATTAAAGGATATGATGCGTCTATCAAAATTCCGTAAGCGAAAGCTTCAAACCCAGCGTAGACAACGCCGACTAGACTCCCACCGAAAAAAATCGCAGATGCCCATATCGGTAAACGATACACCGATAATAGAATCAGAAGACCTAAGAAAAACAACAGAGATACCTCAGCCAACGGAACCCATTGTGGTCTAGTAATTTGTTTACCACCTAAGAGAGTATGAATTACTGATGCTTGAATATCATGAGGATATTTAAGACCCATTGGTGTTGTGACTAAAGGTGTTATACCTTCCGCTGTCACTCCAATAATTACTGTTTGACCTCCAAAGTCTGGTAGTGTATTACCATATTCATATCTATCAAAAGTATTAGACCAATCTACATATATTGAACCTGTATAATCAGTCACTACAGGTTCGTATGGTGGTATTCTCATATTTTCTATACCTGTTTCTTCTACTTTCATTGTATAAGATTTCTTATCAGCCATAACACGAATTACTTCCATACCAAAACTAGGATATAATTTATCTTGAACTGAAATAACTAAAGGTATTCTTCTAACTGACCCATCTACTTCAGGAGATGACGATAACATACCAACCCCTTCAGCTACATCTCCAAACAAGTTGTTTACTACAGAGTTGTACCTATAAGCAAAGGTTGTTGCATCACCATTACCTAGAGTTGCAGTTCCTACATGAGGAGCAACACTATCTATCCCCTTCTCTGAAGT
>MDSZ01251145.1_pt1 | contig 10952 bp, 4 predicted proteins | sample 811201 | NCBI WGS metagenome assembly MDSZ01 (sample SAMN05326647, study PRJNA326480) | marine metagenome | isolation source: seawater | place: Indian Ocean: North | collected 2010 | reverse complement strand
TTGCAAACGATTCCGACTCTGAGGCAGTCATGTCCTTCATGCGATTCAAAGACGGACAGATTATCCTTATGGAAACCGGTGCAACGCCACTTTCCGACGATTACAAACTCGTCGGAAGTGAGTGATTTTCCTTACAAGTAACCACGACAGGCAGAGGGTGAGCCCCTCAATCATCCCTGAAACGCTGGGTAGTAATGCTGAGTGTATTGCATAGCACTCGCGGGTGGATATCCTTGGGCGATGAGTCCGTTGTAGTATTCTCGGGCTGGGTCGGGTTGGACTGGAGCAGGTTGTGCTACTGGCTGTGGCTGAGCAACAGCCTGGACGGCAGGTTGAGCCACTTGTTGCGGTTGCGCATACATATGTTGAGTAGCCGCACCAGCAACAGGAACAGGAGTATTGGTGTAATCAGGAACCATCACGGTGGGTTGAGCTGCCATATTTGGCATAGCGGGCATCGTTCCACCCATCTGTGCGAAGTTACCAGAATTCCAGTCTTTGTTAACATCAGTTCCATCGTCTGACTTTCGAACAAAGAAGAAGACAAGACCAGCAATCACTGCAACAATTGCAATACCTGCTACTGCGAAAACTGCTGTTGAGGAGGAAGATGCTCCATCACTTGATGAAGAATCCTTGAGCCAGCGATTCGGGTCATCCGGATATGCATCAGCCCCGTCACTCACTTTCCAGTCGCCAGCAGAATTCGAGTATCCATCGCCATCTGAATCAAAGCATCCAACTCGGTCTTCAGTGGAATTTCCTACAGCCGAGATACAAGCATCAGCACCGTCCTCAAGCGTCCAAGTAGCATCTGGGTCAGAGTATCCATCACCATCAGTATCTGCACAGCCGTATCGGTCAAGATTTGAAGAATCACGTACTGTTGGACAAGCATCAGGTGTGATGCCGTTCTGATTATCTCCAAATCCATCTCCGTCTGCATCCGACCACTGGGTTGGTTCGTTCGGGAATGCATCGCCTCCCATATCGTATCCCCAAGAGATGTCAGCGTTCGAGTATCCATCGCCATCCGAATCTGTACATCCAAATCGATCTAGAGTTGAGTTTCCGGCTATCGTTGGACAAGCATCCGGCTGATTTCCACTTTGATTGTCTCCAAACATGTCCATATCTGCATCTTCCCATTGCGTTGCATCGTTATCGAATGCGTCCATGAAATCTGCCCAGCCGTCTGAATCAGAATCAATACATCCGAGGATTCCGGCTTGCCAAGAAGTGCCAAACTGATTTGGACAAGCATCTTGTTGCAACGCGCCTTCAACGTATACTCCGTTCCAAGAAGACTTACGATCACTCCACGAGGCATTGCCCCAATTGTCGCCAAATCCGTCTTCATCAGAATCTAGCCATTGTGTCGGATCGTTTGGGAATGCGTCTGCCCCATCTTCAATATACCATCCAGAATCTGCATCAGAATAACCATCTTCGTCAGAATCAAAGCAACCAAGTCGGTCGAGGGTCGATGTCCCCGGAGTTGTAATACACTCATCTGCATTGACACCTTGCGGGTTGTCACCGTAATTGTCGCTGTCAGTATCTGCCCACTGCGATGAGTCGTTCGGGAAGACATCATCTGAATCTGCCCAACCGTCACCATCTGTATCTAGGCAGGCATTTTTGCCACCAAGAGTGGAATTTCCTGCTTCGTTTGGACAATCATCGTAAGTATCTGACCAACCATCGGAGTCACTATCAAGACAACCTGTGGTTCCGAGAGTAGAAGTCCCTGAAGTTGTTGGACAGTCGTCATCAACATCGTCAAATCCATCGGCATCATCATCAATATCCTCGTCCGAATCCCGACATCCATCTCCATCTCTGTCGTTACTCGAAGTATCAGAAATCCAAGTCGGCCGAGGTGGGTCATAGGAGGTGTATGGGCAAATATCGTTTACGTCCAAAACTTGGTCGTTATCGTCGTCGGGGTCCTCTACATCGTCTTTACAACCATCGTTATCCCAATCGGTTGATGCCGAAGGGTTGGAAGTATCTTGCATGCTTGTCCAGTTGAATTCGCCTCCACGCGGACACAGGTCAGGGAAATTATCGGTTATACCGTCGTTGTCATCATCCGGATCACAGGCATCACCCTTGTCATCCCCGTCGGTGTTTGCTTGAGTTGGATTCGAAACCGTAGGGCAATTGTCTTCGACATCAACAATACTGTCACTGTCGGTATCTTTCAAAACAGATGGTTCAAATGCCCAGACAAACGTGTCTCTTCCACCGGTAGAAGTCACCGTTGTCCCATCATGAGTCATTGAACCTGAATAGCTCCCTGCTGCAGCAATTCCATCGGTTAGATTGACTGCTAAGTCCCAGACGTAATCGTATTGCGAGCCACCAATTTTTTGCGCCCAATCAACCGAACCCGATGCAGAAACACCAACGAGGTATCCGTCGTCATTTGAAGGAGAAAGTGTGTAGGTGCCAAAAGTATGGGATGCGGTGATGAATCCACCGTAAACAACCAACCCACTGGATGTAACAGTTAGACCTCGAGGCTCATCGTTTCCGCTTGAACCCGATACAAAGGCCCAACTGTTTGCTGAAGATGCTGCTTGACGAACGACAAAGACATCGTTACCGCCGTAACTCGCCGTTGCCGACCAACCCGGGCCACTGAATGTGCCTCCAAAAGTTCCGGCCATGTAGAAATCTCCATTGAAATCGGTAAACACATTCAAGACAAATGTTTGCTGATTTGCCGAACCAAATCCAGTCAATGATTGAACAGAACCTCCAACGTCAAATTCAACAATCACTGAATCAACAGTTCCTTTGGCAGAGTAAAGATTGCTGTCCCACTGTGAAAAGCCGTCTGTAATGGTCGCTAATTTGACTCCACCGTTTGCAGTGGTTGCCAAATCATAGACCCTGTTTGTGCCAATTCCTCCACCGCTCTCAACCCAGTTCAGTGAACCTGAGAATATATCATAACTCGCAACATAGACTTGCCTTGTTGAAACGTTAATCGCATCTCCTCCAAAATCGGTTTCACCTGAGAATTCTCCCGTGAGATAGAAATCACTGTTCATTCCTATTGAGAGACCAGTCGTCACACTGAATTCACCGGTACCGTTCACCAGTGTTCGATGTTCAAATGCCCATTCCCAATTTCCTGATTGGTCCAACTTCGCACAAAATCCTTCAAAATGATAGCCCGAATTTGTGTTGGAGATAAGAATCTCTTGTCCTGGAACACCAGTGGAAAAGGCAATTTCTCCGTAGAAATATCCAGAAATAAGAACATTACCAAGGTCGTCAGCGACAACATCGGTTAGGAATGAAAGACCACCTGCGCCAACTCCTGCTGCACCAACACCATGATCAGCACCAATGACGGACTGCCAAACACCGTCATCATCGACTGTAGCTAAGTAAAATTCACCGTAACTGGAAGCATACGGAGTGGTAGATTGAAGGGTATTGGTCCCGTATGTCACTGTTGTATTGAATTCAGAACCTATAATCCATCCACCGTCAATCGCCGCGATGTGCTCTGCATCTACACTTTGACTGGATGAACCACCTTCTGCAAGAAATGATGAAGATGAACCTCGAGCTGATGTGAATTGAATATCAAACAACGGTTCATCCTCAAGCGCCAACTGTTCACCGACAGGAGGCTGAATAACAAGAAGGGATGTGAGCATAATCGCTGAAATCAAAACTGCTGCTGACTCTAGGGAAAAAGGTCGCATAGTCGTTACCATTACGGCAACTGACATCAAACCTTTGATGAAAATCAAAGGGGAAAATTCCCCCTGGACACTCACTCAAGATTTGTCTCGAGCTGCAGCAGTTCACTGTCACCGGCATCGATAATACTGATGGTTGAGACTGCAAAAGGCTTACCGCAAGCGATTCCAAGTTCGCGATTAACCATTCCTGAACGGAATTTTGTTACTTCAGGATGATTGGCGTGCAATTCATCGGTAAAATCGGTAGGGCAATTTGCCGCAAGAATCACAACTTTGGCTTCACCTCGAGCACACGCATCAATTGCTTGACGTTGTCCAAATCGTAGATTTCCAGTTGCGATTGCATTTTTCAGTTGTCTGCTTAGGTCCATATTTTATTCCTCCATACTCCACATTGTTTCTCATGGGTGGAAAATCATTCTTCAGGGATGTAGTAAAGTTCTACACTGCCTGTGCCTAGGGAAATCGGCTGACCGACGATAATGTTCTCTGCAACACCGGTGAGGTAATCTCTTTCACCAATTACACCGGCCTTGAGAAGGTGGTTAACAGTAACTTCGAATGCAGCACGAGCAAGAATACTGTGCTTGGTTCCCGAGACTCCGTGTCGGCCAATAGCACGTACTTCACCTTCTGATGTCATGACATCGGCAACCAAGAGCAAGTGTCGTACGTCAACCTCAAGTCGAGCACCATCTAGAGTTGCCTGCAATTCATTGACAATTGCTTGTCGAGCAGCCTCAATACCTAGGAAATCGAAGATTTCGATGATGTTGTTGGTGTAAGTACGGTTGCGATCAATGGTTTCGATTTCGCTGACTCTATCGAGATTTGAACCAATCGTCGAAAGATAATATTCTCCAGTCTTGTCATCCAATTGGACGTTTGCACGGGAGATGTTTGGAATCCCCTTGAGGCGCATGTCTCGAATTTTCTCTTCCAATTGCAAGAGCATGGTGTAAGAAGGTGGGTTTTCTGCGAGTTCAGCCAAATCCTCTTCGGAGTGAACACCTGGAATGAGTGTCAAAGTTGATGGATTCTTCTCCTTATCCGCTTGAACAAACAATCTTGTTGCTCGCTCAAGTTTGTCTTTGACCTCAGCACCGGTCATGTTCTTTTGTTTGAGGTTTTTCTTGTCAAGTTTGAGCACCAAACGTCGTTGCGCAACGTCGGTTTCAAGTTTTGCGATATTGACAGTGTGTGTCTCTTCAATAGCTGCAGCAAGTTTCGTAGCCTCATCGGCAGAGTGTTTCTTATCCTCTGCAAGATGAATAATCATTGTTGGCGTGTTTGGAACTTTTCGTGCATCAACAATCTCAATAATACGAGGTAGACCTTGCGTAACGTTAACTGTAGCAACACCCGCATAGTGGAAAGTACGCATTGTCATCTGAGTACCAGGTTCACCGATAGATTGCGCAGTAATGATACCAGCAGCTTCGTAAGGGTCAATGCTTGCACGGTCAAGTGCAACGACAGCCTCTTCTACGACTTTCTTTGCTTGAGGTTTGGTCAACTTCTTCTTACCACGAGCATGAATTGCAACGGTAAGGTCGTGGAAAATTCGATTCGTGAAACGGGCTGAACCGTTGTCTTTGACAGCGGCAACCAACGATTTGAATACTGGGTCTTCACTGAGTTCGTCTTCGTATTCCAAGAGTTTCGATTCTGCATTGTATTCGGCCATTTCCGCAGAGGTTTTCGCCCGAGCAATTGAACGTCCAGTACGTCGCAAACGGACAGATGTAGTCGGACCTGTGTTTTCACTGTTTGAATCACTGCCTTTTTTATTCGCAGCATCAATGGTTGCCTTGATGGTTGCAGCAGTTTCAGAATCGGTCTCACAAAGTTGAGCGATTTCAGCTGCGGGTAGAATCTTGACATCGTCCCACTTCTTATCGTCGGCAAGGGTATGGGCATAGTTTTCTGCAATACCCAAGTCCATGAGCTTCTTCTTTGTTGCACTCTTAACGACCATCAGACATCACCTCCAATGGAATCTGGTTCATCAAATTCGATACCGCCGAAGTCTTCTTCCTTCTCCTCACGTTCGAAAGATTCCCGAACAACGACAGTGGCACCTTCAGTACCAAGCGCCTCGTCAACAATAACATCGATGTTGAACGGTGAACCGTGCACGCCACGTGAAGGGTCAATTCCGTCTTCACCATAACTAAACTGAATGATTCTGTTAGCAGTGTTACGAACCGAAAGCATAGAATCGTCGTAAACTTTCAAATCGTCCATTGCGTTAATCAATCGACGTTGCATGTAACCCGACTTTGCAGTACGAACCGCAGTATCAACCAGCGATTCACGACCAGAAATTGACAGCATGAAAAACTCTGTTGGTTCAAGACCACGCTTGAAAGAACTCGAAATGAATCCTCGGTCTGCTGCTGCACGTCCACCACGGCGGAAGTGAGGCAGAACACGTTCATTGTACCCACGCTCGAGACGCTTACCACGTACTTTGGCTTGACCGATTGAACCGGCCATCATGTTGAGGTTATCCATAGAACCTCGAGCTCCAGAAATTGCCATGTTTACAGCAGCATTTGTGGAACCGGATTGTGCCAATTCGTCTTTCGCTACGTCACCTGCTTGTTGCTTACCTTGGTCAAGAATGACCATGATATCTTCTTCAAGTGTTTCTCGGGGAGTTCGTCCAGCACGAGTTTCGTATCCACGACCATCTTTTCCGAACTTATCAAGCGCTTCCTGTACAAGAATACCAGCCTCGACATTCGCATCTCGAATTGCTTCAAGAGCAGATGCACTGAGGTCTTCGTCATCTATTCCAGTCGTGAAACCGAGTGATGTACAAGCAGCAATAGAGAGGCGAGTGAAATCATCGAGGAACTTCGCACCTTTTTCAGGGCCGTTGGTCTGAACAATTGCATCCAACAAACGTCCATCTTCTGCACCGATAGCACGCTTGTCAAGTGTACCCTCAACCTTTCCATTCTTGACTACGACATCGTCGTTCGAACGGCTTCGGAATCGCAAGTGAATGTTGTCAGGAACAATCAATGAGATAATGTCTTGACCTCTGAAACACTCAACACCATTTTCGTCCTTGACGACTTCGGGGAGCTCGCCAATAAATCCTATGTTTCCAAGCATTTCAAGACCATGTCGTCGATTGATGAGCGTACCCGGTCGAGAAAGCAAGTAAGCACCAGAAATGTGATCGTGAATACCACCGATAACCGCGCCACCGTATCGAGGAGTCAAGATGTGCTCTTGAACACGCATCAAAATCTTAGCTTCAGCACGAGCTTCCTCAGATTGTATGACGTGTAAGTTCATTTCATCACCATCAAAATCAGCGTTGTACGGCGTACATACTGCAAGATTGAAACGGAATGTGTGACCTTCCATTACTCGAACTTCGTGAACCATCATTGACATTCTGTGAAGCGATGGTTGACGGTTAAAGATAGCGACATCTCCATCGATTAAGTGACGCTCAACCAAAAGACCAGGTTTTGGATTTCCATTTCGGTCAATGGTGGACAAGCGGTCCTCAACACGAGTGCGATCACCCCATTCATCAGCAGGGCTGCCACAGTGAGGGCAGCTGATTTCAAGATGCTCAGGGTGAGGATCTGGATGTACTTTGTCTGCTTGTGCAAGTTCGTGCATCCAACGGTAGTGTAGTTTGGCTCTCGGGTCATCTTCAGCGAGTTTTTGTCCGTCGAGGTCTTCACCACGAAGGTTTGCAAGAGTTGCAGCATCATCGACAACATAACTGGTATCTTGTGAACCATCTGGATTCACATAAATCTCAGGCTTGATTACAAGTCCAGGCAAGAAATTCGGAGCAGGCAAGCACTGGTGCATGTCCGGACGAAGCGTGGTTTCTTCACTGCATTCGGGGTTGTGGCAACGGAATCCGGCATTGATGAGACGGCTTCGTTGGTTTATTCGAACACGGCGATTGTCGCCACGAATAATGTAATTGACACCAGGATGAACATCAGGACCTCGCAGAATCATCTGTCGCATTTGCTCGCGATTTCGAGAAGTCACACGGATTGGTACAGTGAGTTCTTTCGCAATCTTTGTTGGTACACCAACTTCGTTTACGCCAAGGTAGGGGTCTGGTGAGATAACCGAACGAGCACAGAAGTTGACACGCTTACCGGAAAGGTTGCTACGGAAACGTCCTTCCTTACCCTTGAGACGCTGGGTTAGGGTCTTGAGGGTTCGACCAGAACGGTGCCGAGCTGGAGGGATTCCCGAGGTTTGGTTGTCGAAGTAAGTGGTAATGTGATACTGTAGAAGTTCCCATAAATCTTCAACAATCAACTGAGGAGCACCTGTATCTCGATTTTCTCGCAGACGCTGATTAATTCGTAGAACGTCAACAAGTTTGTGTGTCAAATCGTCTTCGGAGCGGTCGCCGCTGTCCAAAGTAATCGATGGACGAACGGTAATTGGCGGGACTGGTAAAACTTTCAGAACAACCCATTCAGGGCGGTTTTGCTTATCCATTCCAATGAAAATCAAATCATCAGACGGGATTGCTGAGAGCCACTCGCGAACATCTCGAGGGTTCAATTTACGCTCAACTTCAGAGGTACCTTGACCTTGAGCCTCTTTCTTTTCTTTGAAAGTTGTAGGCTTGTCAAGCATAATCTTTCCTTGCATTGCTTGGCAGTGCATACACTGGACACGTCGTGCGCCTGTGGTGACTTTTTCTACTTCCTTGATAATCTTCGCAAATTCAGTTGAACCTACACCGTGCTTGATTTGGATATCACGAATACGGGTTCGGTAGTAATCTTGCTCACTCAATTCAGGATTGGATGGGTGAGTGCTCGGAGTATCGTGCAGCAAAACTCTGCTGCACTTTGAGCAAGTTGCCTTCAATGCAGTCTTGATGAGGTTGACAAACCCAATGTGAATAACTGGAAGTTCCAGAGCAATGTGTCCAAAGTGTCCGGGAGATTCGTCGTACTTACAATTGTCAGTAGGGCACACCAATCCCGGTTCAATGACACCCATGTGAGGGTCCATCAATCCTTGACGGTACGCGTGTCCGTCATCCTTGTATGTGTCAGCAGTCTTTACTTCTACAGCTGACATTTGTCGGATTTCTTTGGGTTCCATTAGGCCAAACCGTATCTGAGCAATACGCTTTGGAATCATTGTGTTCTTTTGACTCATCTTCGGTCCTCCAGTTCAAGACGCATGGCCACACCTAAACTCTTCATTTCGTCGAGGAGCAGCTTGAATGCGTAAGATGTTTGTACCTTGTAAACTTCAGCACCATCACCATGGATTGGGCTGACATAAGTGCGGCGTTTTGGATCGTACCATGCGATGTGACCTGACTGAGCACAGACATACATGTCAATACCGTCCGATTCATCCAATAATCGGTCTTTGATAACCATCGAAGCACCGTGAGCAATCAAACAGTCACGCTCCATTTCACCAAATCGCAGACCACCTTGTCTGGCACGACCTTCAGTAGGCTGACGAGTTAGAATTTGAACTCGGCCACGAGAACGAGCGTGAATCTTTGAAGAAACCAAGTGATGCAAACGCTGGTAGTAAATACATCCTATGAAGATGTCAGCAGGGTATACTTCACCGGTTTCACCGTTAATCATTGTTTCACGACCAGTGTGTGCAAGACCATTTCGGACGAGACCATCACGGAGACTACCTTCTTTTTCACCGCGGAAAGCAGTTGCATCGATTCGACGACCTTCCATCGAACCAACCTTGCCACCAATCATTTCCAAAACGTGAGCAACTGTCATACGAGAAGGAATCGCGTGAGGATTAATAATCAAATCAGGAACGATTCCATCGGATGTGAAAGGCATATCTTCAGGTTCAACAAGTCGACCAATAACACCTTTTTGACCGTGACGTGATGCGAATTTGTCTCCGACCTCTGGAACTTTGTGGCTTCGGACCATGACCCGTACCAGACGTCCAGAATCAAGAGATTCCGTCACATAGACATTATCGACATATCCTTTCTCACCGTGTCGGACGAGCATTGAGGATTCTCGTCGCTCTTGTGCAAGTAAGAATGCGCCACCAGCTGATTCTTCGAGGAAACGAGGAGGGCTGGTTTTTCCAACAAGTACATCGCCACCTTCTAGATACATCTCAGGCAAAGGCAAACCGTCAGCTTCGAGATGTCGATAGGATTCTTCTGGCTTTAGGCCCTTTACTTCTTGTAACGAGCTACCTGGTTTCTCGATTTCTTCAACCTGTCCACCTGGGAATCGGCGTCGTTCTGCATTGTAGGTGCGGTTGAATGTCGAGCGACCAAGTGCACGGTCAACTGAACCTTTGTTCATAATTACAGCGTCTTGCATGTTGTAACCATGCAATGACATGATTGCAACAATGAAGTTTTGTCCACCAGGACGTTCATCGAAATGAGTCGATTCCATAGCCGCAGTTCGGGTAATCGAGCGTTGCGTGTAGTGAAGTATGTGAGCGCGGGTGTCGGGACGCATTCGGTAGTTTGAACTTGGCAGACCAAGAGATTGCTTGACCATTGCAGTTCCACCGGTAACACGAGGTGTAGAGTTGTGTTCTGGATATGGAATCAATGATGCACAAACTCCGAGAACAAGTTGTGGGTCAATCTCACAGTGAGTGTAGTCTTCATCGTAAAGCAGAGGGAGGTTAATGTCGGCAGATTCCCAATCACCGTTTGGCATTCGGATTTTTGCTTTCAACTCAGCCTCAGTAGCACCAGGTACACCAAGATTGACCCATTCCACATTCTCGTTGGTGAGAGGACGGCCTGCGAACGGTCCTGACGGGACAGTCTCTGGCAAGACAAACGGACGAGCAGCAATGAGAAGGTCTTCTTCTTCTTCAGCATCGACCCATTCGACAACTCCATCGTTGACCAAGTCCTTGAAGGTCATTTCTGAGTTTCGAAGAGCTTCCAAATGTTCGCCTGTTAGACGGGGTGAACCGTCGTAAAGAATGATGAGAGGGCGCAGAATACGCCCCTTGTCAGTATTGATGAAGATATCCTTGTTCTCTTTGTCATGTCGAATAGAGACTTCTGAAGGAATAGTACCGCGACGGCGAGCAGATTTGAAGTGACGAACCAAGTTCTTACCGTTCTTGTGAATTCCGTAAATGTCACCGTTAACGTGAATTCTGTCACCTGAACTCCAATCTTCAAGTTCACTGTTTACATCGAGTTCGTCAAGCTGTTCACGAACTTCAACT
>MDSZ01075476.1_pt1 | contig 10953 bp, 11 predicted proteins | sample 811201 | NCBI WGS metagenome assembly MDSZ01 (sample SAMN05326647, study PRJNA326480) | marine metagenome | isolation source: seawater | place: Indian Ocean: North | collected 2010 | reverse complement strand
TTCTAGTACTTTACCTAGTTCTAGGTGGTCTGGTGGCATATAATCTTCTTCATATTCACTAGGTGGAAAAGATTCATAGTCTATAGATATAACTCTAATGTGGTCTCCAGGTTTTACTTTCGGATTAAGTCCTTTTTCTTCCATTAATCCACCAAGTGGTTCTCCTAAGTTTTCTAACCCCTCTTCATCAACTTTATAATTTATAAAATCTTTTACAATTTTAAAAGCCTGATTTTCGTCTAAAGGAAATATTGATTTTATTTTTTGGGTTAGTAGATATTCAATCTGTAGTTTGTCTGTTCCATCTGTTGGGTCTAGATAGTAGTCGTCACCGTACTCAGTATAAAATACCCAAAATAAGTCTTCTTGTTGTACCCAACCATCTAAATAATTAAAAACAATATCTTCTATATTCTTGTAAGAATCTCTAGTAAACCTATAACTTTTATCAATTTCTTCGGAAAGTTGTTTATAACTTAATGGGTTCCAGGAATTTTCTACAGAATGTTTATGTAACATTATACTTAAATGTGTTCCTACACCTGTAGTTTTTTTGATTGCATCAATTTGTTCTACAATAGGTTTATCATAATACATTCTGATAATATTATCAGTTTTGATTCTTAATTTTTCTAAAAGTGTTGGCATATCTTTTTATAAATATTTTGTCATTTAGATTAATTTGTGTATATTTGTTTAATAAAATATTTTAATTATGCCAAAATCAAGAAATAGAAAAAATCACAAGAAAAAAGTAGCAGCATGGAAAGCTAATAATCAACAAAAGATTAATGCTGCAAATAAACAAGTAATGGAACTACAGAAAAAAATGATGGAAGAGTTTAAAAAGAAACAAGAGGAGGCGAAAGAGAAAAAAGAAGCTTCTGTAGAACCTAAAACATTATAAGATATTTAAGATATGGGGGTGACTGGAATTGATTGGCATCAGTCGATTAGTGTCAGCACGTCAAGCCTGAATTAAGCTTGTAAAACTGATTCATTTTTTAACTGGCAAAACAATTGCTAAGTTGGCAACTTTAGGACTTGTCCATGAGGAGTCAACTGTGACTGTAGCATAACTAGGTTATCCTACGGTTCCGTTTCTTTAAAGGGTATTAAGATTTGTACTTTTAATTATGAAACGTCATTTAAACAAATCAATCCCACTCTCGCTATTTAAGTGGTTAAACATTAGATAGTCTAGACTATTTTGAAGGTTGTTTATTCTTTAGAAATGGTTGAATAGGTAGAATAAACTAAACGTGTAGGATAGATATTATTTCACGATGAGCAAGACGGGGGTTCGAAACCCCCCACCTCCACCAAAAAATAAACCCAGAGAAATCTGGGTTTTTTTATTTATTGTAAAATAAAATATGGGTCTGTTGTGGTACACTCATACCCCTTAACAAATTTTCTCATTTTTTCTGCAAACACTTTTTGTTTAGGAGTTAAAGAATCTACTTGACTTAGGTAGGTATTTCTATCAGTACCTATAAAACCATTTTGTCTTGCAGTAGTTACTAATTTTCTACAAAATTCAGTTTTACGCTTAGTGTCAACTATTGGGATTATACTTTTAGGTAGTAAACTAGTGGTGTTGAATCTTATGAGATACGTCCCGTCTAAACTATCACTTGCATCTTCAACTTTAATATAAGCTTCACCTTCATTTCTTATCCTTCTTAAAGAACTAGGTTTAGTTAATAGTAAAGCTATACTATTTTCTACTATATCTATAAAATTTTGGTCTGGCCAATTCACAGGTTCATCCAGAAATGGAATATTTTTTAAATCTACTTGTCTTTCTAGTTTTTTTTCTAAATAAGGTGTAAACCAAGAATCTATTGCTTTTTTCTTTAAACCAAATCTTTTATTCATTGATTTCATTCTTTCTGGACTCCCTTCTGACCAACTAGATATCTCATTACTAATATAAGAATCCACATTACCCCTGTAAATGGACACTGTTTCTATGCATTGCATGTCTAAACACATCTTCACTTCAGCATTAATAGGTTCCAATAATTGAGCTAGTCCAGCTACCGTATCTTCACCAGCATCTGAAGAACTATCACCCATAACTTGTTTTAACTTATTTTTGTATTTTCCAATACATTTTGTCAACATTTTAAATTCAGTATCTCTTCCTGACCAATATGGTGATTCTGTTATACATTCATTATAAATCTCATTACCATACCTACCAGTTAAGTTGTAGATTTTGTCTTGGTTGTTTGAAGCTAATAAATCATAGGGTTCGATACCTAAGTGATTTTTAAGTCTACGAGGGTCAGTTGTCACACAAATATCAACATCATCTTCACCTTTGAAGAAGATAACAAACCCTTCACAATCTTCTACTTCATCCTCTACTTCTACTGGTTTTAAACGGTAATTTTTAAATTTAACGTATTTAAAACCGGTAGATTCACTACACTCATAACAATACACAACTTGAAATTGACTTGCTGGCTTCCCTTCTGCTTCAGCACCCTCCTCTTTGGTGTGATAGGTGTTAAACTGTGTTCCACATCTCGTGAATGGTATAAACCTACCTTCTCTCCTTGCCTTGTCATTTCCCCAAATAGAATCATTTTTTGCCTCGTCTGAGTCCATCCACTCTTGGAATGTCTCACATCCTTCTGCAGTTTCATCATCTCCAGTTCCTTCTCCCGAACCGTCTCCAGAACCATCATCATCATCAGGACTGGTCACCTCTAGTTCTGGTATTCTATAGTTTTCTTTATTTAATTGTAACCTCTCCTTTACCCACTTTAAAAATTGTTTATATCTTTTTTTCTGACACTCTAAACTAGAATGATTGTCTTCATTTTTAATCCAATCTTGTCCTTTCTCAGCGTTTTCCTGATTAACTGCACCATCACTACTCTCTTTATACCATTCTGGTTTTGGTCTAATCGCAAAAAGGGCTTTACACTGATTAGTGCCGTCCCACTCTCTAATAACATTAATTAATCCTAAACTTTTTTTCATTTTTAATTTTATTTATTCAAAAGAGTCCCTAAACCAATTTTATATTGTTTTTTATTTAAAATACCTTCATTAAGTTTTTTAGTTCTTGTAAATTCAGGATACACATCATAGCTTCTAAAATCTGGGTATCTTCTCCTGTTCTCGGACGCTACTGAATTATGTTTTTCATAAGCTGCTATTGCCCATAAAATAGGGTTTTGTTCCCCTATTTCTTTAGCATTACCCGCCGGTACTCTATCTCTTAACCCTTTTGATACTCCGTTTAAATCTTCAATAGGTTCATTAGGTAAATATTGTCTATAGTCTTCATCTCCATCTCGGAATTGTGCATAATAACATAGATACCCAATTTGTTGGTTATTTCCATCACATAACTCATCTTTATCCAGTGCATTAACATTAATCACTCTACTGTTTTGTGGACCATCAACATACTGAGGAACACTACCAATAGCGTAGTTTAACCTATCTTGTATAGGTGGGTCTACACTTATTAACATTTTCATAGGTTCATAGTCCCCTTCTGGGTCACTTAATTCTCTAGTTGTAAAATTACCTTCAATACCAACAAATTCATCTCCTTTTGGTATGATATAAACTAGTTGGTCCATTCCTGGTGAATTTAATAATTTTAATTGTATTTTTAACAAGTCTTTCATATCAACTTCAACGTTACCATCACCATCAAACTCAACACCAGCAATTGCTAACTCATCTTTAATATCTTGTAATTCTTTTTCTATTGACTGAGCTATTGCAGGTTGCCCTAATAAACCTTCACCAGCTTCTAGTAGTTCTTCTGTAGTCATACCATCAACAATATCTTGTATAAAGTTTGGTACCCTAGCATTTGGTTCCCATAAATAATCATTAACCTCAATCAACATCTGGTCAAAGTCTTTTTCTATCAAGTCTTTACCACAAAGTTGTCCAGCGTATTGTTGTAGAGGTAATCTCTGCATTTCCATATGCCATGATTTTACAACATCTCTTGACCAATTTTCAGGTTTACTATAATTCATAATATCTGCATATAAACTAGTTTTTACAAAATATTGTTCTGCACATAGACCTCTAAAGTTTGGTAGTATGGAATCTGGGTCACCTTCTGTTAGTTTTTTGTATTCTCTAGCAACTAAAGACATGTAAAGTCTGGATGGTGAATTTTCAATCCATGTACTAACTACTTCATCCGCTTGAGCAAACTCTTCTTCACTTTTAAAACATTCTGGTGACAGGGCAGCGTACAACTCAATAGCGTCTAACCTTATTTGTTTTGTATCATAAGATATACCCAATTTATTTAATATCCCTTCTTCACCTCTAGGTGCGAATAAATCAGCGTAACCAGAAGTTAACGCCATTGGACCACACTTACCTAGAGTCTCGCCTCTAAGTACACCCATTAAGTAATCTCTAGCCGTAGTAAACCATTGTCCAACAATTGGTATATCCTTTATCATATACCCTATCCAAATAAATGCAGCTAGAGTATAGTTAAACGTTCTACTCCCTAATAAAAAATTACTTAAACGCCCATAAAGGTTAAATATTTTATTAGTTGTCCCTGCCACATCTTTACCTTCTTTAGAGGTTATCGTTATTAAATCCTGAAATAAACCCTTATTTTTAGTTGAACCCCCAAACCATTTACCTCCTTTTTCTGCGACCTCTTTAGGGACTTTTCGTTTCAACCATCCAGTAAGAGCAAGACTACTCATTCTTAAAACAAAAGCTTTTAATAGTGTTATTTTCATCCATACTGGGAATAACGCAACTGAAGCACCAACATCAAAAACAAAATATGACCAAGCCTTTTTGTTGAATTTTATTCTATTTTTTAAATTACTAAATCTTCTAATACTATTTTTAAAGATTGGTCCTAGTTTAGTAGATACCCACTGTAAAGCGTCATCACTACCCTTTACTAAATTTTTAGTCGTATCAACTACTTTATCTTTAGTACCTTTTCTAATAACACTTACAGGTACACCCATTTTTTCTAAAAGTTCATCGGAATATCCTCTTAGTGGACTTGCTGGGTCATTTAATATTTTTTCTTTAGCTCCCCGTCTTACTGCTGGGTCCATTAAATATTTAAAATCATCCATTTCACTAACTTCTTTTTTCAAAGCTTTAAAGAAGTCATCATCTACCATCGCTAAAGAGTCATGTAACACATTTCTTTCTACATACGATAAAGCTCTAGAGTCACCATCCCTTAAAACTCTTCTAAGTATAGATAAAACCATATCTATGTCAGCAACTCTACCACCAATGGTTACCACGTCTGGTCCAAACTGAGTTAATCCCGCGTTTTTCTGAGCATTTTTAATTTTACTATTTAACACATCAGAAAATTCTTCACTAACATACTTGTTTAAATTTTTTAAATTCATTTTTTCTGCCGCTCTCACACCAGATTTTATAACTGCTCCACCAATTCTTTTGGTGAATATTCTTTTAAATAAGATAGCACCTACACTTTCTGTTAAGATAACTCTATTTTCCATAAGTGTGTTACCCCTCTCATATTGATTTAGGTATTTTAACTTATTAATTTCTTTTATTAACTTATTTCCCATTATTTTAATTTTTTTATACAAGGTAATGTTTCAGGTGTTTGAAAGTCATCGTCGTCCGGTAAAGTTTCCCACTCAAGATAATAGTCCATTAAATTCACTAAACAAACTCTCATCTCATAACTAAAGTTATTCTCCAATAACTCTAAAGATTCTTTACTTGGATTAGGTCTAAACTCAACATCACCTAATAGTAAATATTCACCAGTTAAGTCTTTGTACTTTTCTAAACCTTCAGTTAAACTTCTATCATAGAATACTTCCGCTTCAGACATCCCTTTATTTAAATCATTATAAGCATCCCGTAGTATCTCTGTTTCTTTATCTTTACTTAAGTTAAAATCTTGTACATCACATTTTTGTTCAGGTCTCCATCCACTTAAAAAATCTTCTTTTAACGCTAAATTAACATCTGCTTTTCCAACTAATTTTGAAGCTTCTATAGGAATACCTTGATAAATTCCAGCTGTATTTCCATCTTGTTTTGCGTTATATTTCAGTAACTCTTCTTCAGTTTTAGGTGCGTATTCATATTTTTTAAATAATTCATGTCTTTTAGCTGGAATGGTACTACAAGAGTTTTGGGATATTCTAGGATTAGATATTGCTCTAATATACATAGCTCTTACCATAGGCCAGTTATATCTCCTACCATTTTCATCTTTGGTAAAGACCACCACATCTCTAGGTTTCATATTTTTGAACCTACCCAACATTTCTTTGGCTGTAAAATCCATCACATCTTGTAGACCGGGCCACCCACTCGCTTTAATATCCTCACCCTTTCTACCCAGTACAAGTGCTTGAAAAGGTTCCCATATCATATTAGCGTCATAAAGAAAAGCTAGTGTTGCTGCATCGGCCACTAAATTTCCACCACCACTTAAAGCTTGTACCAGTCTTTTAGTAAATGTTCTTGATTGTTCAGCTATAATCATTTTTGAATTTTGTAAGTTTAACCTTGCTCCTAATTCTGGAGATTCTTTTCGTACAGCTTTCATAAAGTTTTCAGCAGCTTCATCAGTAATATCTGACGGTTTAACTTTACCCTTAAGAGTACCTCTTAAAGTTTTAAGTGTTTCGTCCCCATATTTTGCTAAAGCTTTTACCATATCAGCAGTATACTCACTTTGTTTTAATATTTGTATAGCGGTTTTATTTCCTCTAACTCCAGCTAAAGAAGTTACTTTAGTTATAGCTTGAAATGCCTCGTTTATTGTTTTTGATGCTAATGCTCTCGGTAGTTGAGAGAGTCTTTTAGTAACTTTCATATAAGGTAAAGCTTCCATTAGAAGATGGAAACCAGCCATAGTTGTATTTCCTTCCTGATAATACAGTGCTGCGTTTACTAAGGTTAGACCAGCGTATACACCCATACCACCATAATATGCAGCTGCTGCAACCCAGCCTGCACCACCGGAGAAAACTCCAGCTATAATTAAAGCAGCTATTGCAAAAATATCTAACCATATATGTTTATCCCAATTTTTAGGATTCCAACCACTTTTATCCCAGTCCTTATCACCTGATTTATCCCAAGGAGAAGCTTCTATAAATTCTTCCCAAACTATCTTACCAAAAGTCCCATATTCAAAACTAGACCTTAAAGCTATATTAACATTACATGGTGAGTTTTGAAGTTCAGATTTTGTAATTGCTTTTGGGTTTTTTCTTCCAGCTGATTTAAATATTTGTAATTCTATCTGTGCCCCGACATAAACTCTACTATTATTTTCATTATTACTACCTGCATATCTAGGCCAATCATAAATGACACCACCGTCTTTTCTTCTTTCGGTTTCGTGCCAAGTTATGGGGTTTGATGGTAGTTTAAAAGTAATTGTAATTTCATCTTCACTTTTAAGTGGACCTATTACATATCCACTACCTGAACCTGTCGCACCATGATTACTTGTGGACACGCCCCAACCAATATCTGGAGTTCGGTCTTGACCCGGTCTTTGGTTTATTACTATTTTAAGAAACACTGGAGACCCATCAGCAAACTCTTTTTTAGGTTTCATTTTAAACTGTATATCCAAAGTTTCCTCCCCTGTATCCCAACCAGATAATTCTTCACCAACTTCAAACATATACCCCATATTAGGGTCTGGACCTGTAACATCTACATTGGTTGGATTTTCTATTAAGGTATAACAATCACCCGCATCAGGTGTAGAAACTTTAACATCTATTTTTTCATCATCTTTTAAAATTAATTCTTTATAGCGATTTCTAACAAAATCATTATCTTTTAAATTATATTTTTTAAGATATTCTTCATAGGACATTGTTTTATCAAACTCTTGTTCAACAATCACTTCCCCCAATAACTCTAGAAGTTCTTTCTCTGTTAGTGTAATAGATTTTTTTACCATAAGGGATTTCCTTTTCCACGTGTTATTGCATATGTGTCTGACCATTTCCCAACACCAACCGGATTTGCAGCTCCTCTTGAAGCACCACTATCCCAAGCTCCCATACTTGCTGTTCCAGCACCTTCACCAGCACTAGATGTACCAGCTTCAGCACCATCATCTTGTTCATCAATTTCCCCTTCATTTGCTGTAGGTAATTTTTTTAAACAAGGTTTTATTTCTTCACCATCTTTAACCTTATCTAAATAATTTTCATACGAGTCTTTTAGGAATTTTTTCATTTCAGGAACATCTTTTAATCTATAACATTTAAGATACTCTTCATACGACATAGGTAAAGTTTTTTCATTTTTTTGTTCGAGAAAATTTTCTTGTTTTTTATTAGTTTTTACTTTTTTATAGTGCTTAGAATTTAAATTGTAAAAATCTTCAAAAGTTTCTTCAGATTTTTCTGAAATTCCTTCTGTTATTAACTGTTGCAACATATTTATTAAGCACATTTCCATTGTTAAAAACTTTATAGTAATAAATATATTGGGCTGTTGATTAAAACGGGTTAAATAAATAAGATATTATTTATCCACTTCTTTCATGGTTTTTAAAAGATAGATGGGTTATTGGTGAGGGGGGTTATCCCCCCTCTTTTTTGCGACTAACTTAATAATTTTGTACCTCCCCTAACTCATCTTCATAAATGGTTAGATATTCTGTTAATGCATTTTTAAATACTTGTTCATCAAATTCAAATTGGGTGTTTAATTCATAATGAGTGTCGTCGATATCATATATTTCCATAGTACCACCAAATGGATAATATTCATTAAAATCTTCACGATATAAAGATATTTCACGATATGTTTCTTGGGGGTCTCCTTCAATAGAGTATTCTACCTCTAGTAAATCTCTTTCTGGTTCAAAGCTATGATTGTGGATTTGTGTTACTTCCATAATTTTAATTTTGGAAATAAATATACAATTTTTTAGAAAAGGAAAGTGTTACAGTCTTCTAGATTTTAACCAAAATATCTCTCTACCAGCTCTAGTTTGTAATGCTCTTAATTTTTGTGTTGATTTATTAAGTTTTAAATCTGGTGACTCGGAAAGTTCTCCTACTAGTACTTCTGTAAACTCTAACACATCTGCTAACAACTCTTCAGTATACTGAGCTCTATCTTGTAATTGTACTATTTGTTCTTCCATTAAACCTACAATTTCTTCTGGACTTAAAATTTCTTGGAATCTTTCGTCTTCCATTTCGTCTTCCATTTCATCTTCCATTTCTTCTTCACCATCTAATGGTAACATATCTGGCATTAATTCAGTTGGTATGTCCATTCTATCTTGGACCGCTTGCTCAATTAACCTTATTAGTTCTTGTTCTGAAATTTTTAATTTTTTTGACATTACAAAATATTATTATTTTAGTTATTTATATATAAATATAACGGAATATTAATTTGTTCTTTTAATTACTTTTTATTATCTTTGTAATACAAAATAAAAAATTATGACAGTTAAAGAATTAAAAGAAGAGTGTAGAAAAAATGGTTTAAAAGTTTCTGGTACTAAATCCGAATTAATCGCTCGTTTAAAAAATCCAAGTAAAGAAGATATAGGGAATGTTAAACCTAAGACTGTTATGGTTAGTTTAGGGTGGGGAGATGAAAGGAGTAAATCAATGTCTTCTTTGGTTGAGAAGAAGTTTGCTCGTTTTGTGTATTATGCTACAGACACATTTGTTTATGAAGTAGATAAAGAAAAGTGGGCAGAAGTTTTAAGTAATAAAAAATGAAAGTAGTATTAATTGTAAAAGAAATTAAGGTAAAGGGATATCATAGAAAAAACGGTACGTGGGTAGGACCCCATGTCCGCAAAATACAAGTCAAACCTAAAGAACATAAATCCTCCTACACTTTTTCTACAAAAAAATATAACAATCCTGACCAGTTAGAATTTAATTTTACAAAAAATACTGATTAACATACTTGATTAGTTTATTTTCATACTTATATTTTAAAAAAAATACACCAATGGGACATTACGAAGATTTCTGGTATCTTATAACAGAAGAAATTAAGCAAGAAGGTTTGCAAAAAGAATTTGACGCTCAATTAGAAAAAATGAGTCATCAAGATAAACATCGTTACAAAGAAACTCGTGATAGATGGTCTTACGCTTTGGACAAGGTGAGAAAATTAAAAAAAGATAAATCCAAATCCCAACCAAAATCAAAAAATCTAGAATAGATATTGTTCATAATGTAGATATTTATAGAAAAAATATAATATGTACATTTACGAAGCAAAAGTTTTACGAGTTGTTGATGGTGACACCATCGATGCTCTTATCGATATAGGGTTTTCTGTATGGGTTAAAAAAAGAATTCGTTTTTACGGAATTAATACTCCAGAGTCTAGGACTAGAGATTTAATAGAAAAGAAAAAAGGTTTAGCTGCTAAAGATAGACTTATTGAATTGTTAGAATCCAATGAAAATAAATTTAAAATTAAATCACATGGTGTTGGTAAATACGGACGTTGTTTAGGGGAACTATTTATCCCTGGTACAGAAAAACAATTAAACGAGTCTTATTATAACTCAAAGTATGAAGGGTTTGAAGTTAATATTAATCAACAATTGGTTAAGGAGGGTTTCGCTACTGAATATTTTGGGGGTTCTAAATAACCTCAATTTCTACTCGACAAAACTGTCTAACCCCAATTTCATCTCTTATGTACTCAGTAGTTTCCCATAATTCTTCTATTAGGTCAAGAGTGTTCTCATCATAGTCTCTATAAGACATTAATTTGTTTCGTTTGTCTTTTGGTACTAATTCTTCTAGGATTTGAAGTTCTTCTGGTCCTGGTGTTCCCCAATCTATTATAACTTTTATATCATAACAGGAATAACCATGTTCACCAAAATCAAAACTTTCATCAAATAAGTAATCAAATCTAAGTGGTATAATTTTATACCGTATTCTCGTTTGTCTTCCC
>MDSZ01223976.1_pt1 | contig 10954 bp, 7 predicted proteins | sample 811201 | NCBI WGS metagenome assembly MDSZ01 (sample SAMN05326647, study PRJNA326480) | marine metagenome | isolation source: seawater | place: Indian Ocean: North | collected 2010 | reverse complement strand
CAGGTGCGGGGGTAGTCCCCTCCAGGAGTTGGCGTTAGCATCTGGGTTTCCATCCAGCTATTCTCACGTCACTGGAGCTAAATAGATACCCCTTACACAAATACAGTTATCGGTCAGACCGTTATGAGTAACGCCCTTATCCTCGGACCACTGCAGCGCAGCGGCACCGCCCTCCCTCTCTTCGATGCACGCATCCCGGTCGACTTTCCCAGCCCTTCGCTTGATCACATGGAGCACAAGCTGTCGCTCGATGCCTCGCTGGATCTGCAGACCCCGTATACCCAACCGATGACAGACGACTGATCATCTAGGCCGTTCAGACTGGGCTGAAGCCGCTGTACCGCGAAGGTTTCAGCTACACCAAGACGCAGGTGCTGCTATTGGATCTCTGCCGAAAGAATGAGTACACACCGGATCTGCTCGCCCCAGAGCAGCCCATCAGAACCGAGCGACTGATGAGCACCCTGGATGCGATCAACAGCCGCTGGGGGCGGGGCACATTGCAGCTAGGAAGAACTGCCAAGCCTGCGGAGTGGTCAATGCGCAGAGAGTTTCTGTCACCCGCCTACACCACGCGCTGGGCAGAGCTGCTGAGGGTTAGCGCCCGATAAACTCACTTATCAGCAGGCCGCATGCAGAGCCGTTGAGCGAGATCTCACATAACCCGCATGTGTTGCTCGAATCTTCGATAGATCTGCGTCCGTTGCCGGCCTGACCTTCACGGCCTCGGCCCGCCCATAACGCTTGTCACCGTAGCGTCCAATAGAGTCCGTTGCCTGGTGCCCCATCACCTATGCCATCTCGACTCTGGACATACCTGAGGCCTTCATATTCGCACCAAACTGGTGGCGCAGCGTGTACATGCTGGGAGGTTTGCCCCGCGAGAAAACCTCTTTTGCGGCTTCATGGATCGCCATTCGGATAGAGTCCAGACTCCGGACGTCAGAGCGAAACGCCTCTAGCGCGTTACGCACAAGCAGGCAGAAATCTTGATCAGCCTCCAGCACCCGATCAGCGCCACGTAGTCCACCATGGCTATGTTTGGCACCAAGAACGTGGATCCTCGTACCTTCAATACTGATGTCACTCAGCTCGCATGGACGGGCCCCAGTCATACAGATCAGCATTAGCGCCCCAGCCTCAACCCCCAGTCCCTTGGCTAAAAGCGCCCTCACCCATTTGGCGAAATCGTCATCAGAAATTCTCTGCCGCCGCGCCTGCTTGCGCTTGCGAGGCAAGCCCAGAACGGTAACCGGGTTGAGCGTCCGATTGATCTCCTGCGCAATCCAGAAATGCCCCCTGAGCTTCTGGTCCAAGGCCAATGCATTACGCAACCGCCTGAAGTAGTCAGGCCGGTACTCGGGGGCAGCACGCAGCAGCGCGCCGATGATGCGGAACTCATCCAACTCATCCAGCGCAGAGACAGGGATTTCTGGAAAGCGTGTCGTATAAAAGTGGGTAGCTAGTGAGCGGTAAGCAGTTTGAGTATCGGTGTTCATGCTGATTCTTCTTTTTATGTGTACGAACGATCTCGCACATAACCAGCATGCTTAATGAGCAAAAGCTATTGCAATAGGAAAATCAATTATTTTTGCATAACGAAGATTGAATGAACGTCAAGGCAGACAGCCTTTTCCAGTGTGGACATAGGTTCGTTGATTGAAGACGAAACCGGTCGACACTCGATAGCAGCTATTGGCAAATTCTGTTGAAAACTCGATGCGTGGCAGACACTATGGGGACAACTGCTGCTAGGGAGTCAATCGGTACGTAAACAGCCGAAACCTATCTGACTCTTTACCTCCTCTGCAGTTCGGAGGCCATATGACCAAAAAACATTCAAACAATTTTTTATTAATAAAATTAAGAGGTTAGCAATGGGAATTGCGTACAGACCAGACGACGACTTAGCGTTCCTTCAATACTGCAGTGAAGAAGATATTCGCCAGCTCGCTCACTTCATCATCCATGACAGGGATGGGAAAGAGCGCATTGCCAGCCAAATAAAATCTGATCCAGCCTTCAAGAGCCGAAATGGGCAACCTGATCAATGGCGCAAATCATGGCAGCTGGTTGCAGGCGAGCTCCAGCACTTTGGGGGAGACAGTGTCGTTAATCTGTTCAGACGCAAGGGCGTTCTGTACCGGGAAGTGCTGGGGGATGTATGCGGGAAATTTCAGGTCAAATTCGATAAGAAGAGCTGCGCCTACGACATCGAGAACCTTCTCATAGAGCGCTTGGTCGAAATGTCATGGGAGAAAATGTCTGATGCGGAACGTCAAAGCGCACTGAAGACTGTACAGGTATCAAGCGTTGTGGCTCCGGGATCACAGATGATTATCCAAATGATCAGAAGTAAGGGGTTGGGCTCTCTCGCTTGGTCATCCTGGCTTGCCCAATCGGCCACCCTCGCCTTCACCCCGTTTGCACTGAGCAATATCGGCATTGCTGGTGCAGCTGGCTTTGTTGCACAGCGCGGGGTCGGTGCTCTAGCAGGCCCCCTAGCTGTAGTGGCTTTAACGGTGCCTATGCTAACGGGCACAGCCTACCGGGTTACCGTTCCAGTTGTAATTCAGATCGCCTACATGCGGCGAAAATATGAAGAAAAGGATCGTTTCTGATGTCTACAAGTGCTTTTGAACTGCTCGAAAAAATCTGGATTCTGGATGAGTCAAAACTAAACCAAACACTGGTAGACGCACTCGCTGAAGGTAAGGCTGTCATCCATGATGGCGTAGCCTATTGGGCTGAAGGAAGCGGCAAAACTGGTGTCATTCAGCACTTACCTTTCAAGGAAGCAACAGTAAAATCAGTTGAGGAAGCTATCAAAGCGGCACAGATGACGACTGTCGTCGCAACAGCCGCCTCGACGTGCATCATTCTTGGTGCGCTCATTATTCAGACAAAATCCCTGGCAGCGAAACTGGACAAGATACAAGCCACAGTTGATGAAATTGCCAAGGATGTTCACTCACAGAACATCATCTACTACATGGACAAAATCACTGACTACATGGGCGGCATTGAAGTCGCCCGCACGTTACTTGCAGACCGCAGCCTGGCCGTAGAGATAAGAGAGATAGCCTATCCGTTGCTGGCGAATGTGGCCGCTAAGCGGAACCATTCTTTGTCATTCATAGACAACATTCTCAGCCTAGCCAGAAACGCCAAAGAACTTACCAATCGGCATTATGAGCTGATAGTCAACTTCGCCCATATGATGATGGAGATCATGCCAATTGGCATGCACACAGAATATTTACTTGCCTCTCGCGTAGGCAAACCGCGAATGGCTGAGCAAATTCTGCTGGACGGTGCCAAACGTTACGAGTCTGCCATGCTGGTGTACAAGGGCTTTCTCAACGAACAGCACAAAGCACTTGTTCGAGGCACTATCGGAGACAAGGCAGAGATTTACCATCGTATAGAGCACAAGGCTAAATCACTTATTGACTCCGTAGAGAATCAACTGCTGCTCACTCTTCCAAACGGTCGGATAGCTTTGCCAAAAGCCGCTGAGCTTCCGTAGGGATGGTCAGAAATAGGCTTGCGTATCTGCCGACTTCAGCACCCGCTGTTTTTAAACGCGGCCAAGCGATCCAAACCGCGCTTCCCGACTTTTCGCTGCCGTGAGTACCTTGCGGCAGCCGTTTCCCGCATTACAGGCGCGACGTCTCCTGATGAGGAGCAAATATCGGCGCGCCATGGTTCGACAGGGCGCCCGCCAGACCAATCAAAGCCTGGAAAGCAAGCACGATACGCAGTTTGAAGTGGTCAACCCAGTCTGGGCAGTGGGTTGACCACTACAAAGCTGCCGCCCAGATGCGGGATCTGGGTTCATCTGATTGAGATGAAACAGTTCCGGTATTTTCCAGTCGAGCACAGAGCCGGATAATTACATCGGCCACCTTACAGGTGGCTGAAAGTGAGGGACTTAAACCGTTTTCCTGAACACCTCGTCGTGATGGTGCTTCAGGTAGACACAATGGTAGTCAGTAAGCTCTTTTCGAAGGTGCAGTGCTTCTGTGATACCCAAAGCTTCAGCTGTTTTTGGCTTAAGTTGAGAAGATAGACGAATTCGTCCATCGAATTCAAAGGTGATGAACCCCTTGTCAAAGGCTTTATCGAGGTTCGGGACGAGCAGCAGGCCGTTTGGCATGTCATAAGCTTCCTCAACTTCGCAGTCACGCCATGGCTTGATGTGTGATGCAATCAGTAGGTCTACCTCGCGGCAACCTGTCACAGCACAGCCTCCCCAATAATTAATAACCCTGTCACGGAAGACACCTTGACCAATACGAGCTTTTTGATAGGCCAACTTTTCCTTTTCTGTTAAGCCAGCTACCTTTTCCGCCCTAGCCTCAAGGTCATCAAGAGCATCACTCACGATCATGCGATCGACCATGCCGATTTCGACCATGGCCTCGGCTAAGTTGGGGCGCATAACCCACTGGAAATCTTGACCATGGCGCTTGGGACCATAGCCGTCAGCGAGCATGTACGTCCAGACAGGGGTTCCATCCTCATATCGCTCCTCTGGAATAATGCCAACGATATCAGAGACGCGATGGGCAAATTTTCCGTAGGTACTATTGGCGTATCCGTACTCAGTTTTTCCGACAGCTAAAGCTAGCTGTAATGCACTAATGGTGTGGTGAGGTGCTCGATAGTGAGCCTTCAGCATTTCTAAGCCATGCATCAAAAGACCTTCCTGTCTGATTTCTGACAGTGCTGTTTTGTACTGTTCAACTGAAACCATCTAGCAGCTCCGAAACGGAAGAAAATAACGTGATTGAGGCTAGGGGGCACCTCAAGAAAAACCGATACTCAGAGCGCCACCGGTAACTGGCAGGAGCAGCCACTGCTCCGCGACCTTGCGGCCAGAAGCCTGTTCCACAGCCTGGGCATATGCGGACAACTGCGCTGCATATTCGGAGGCCAGTTGCTCCCAACGGTCCGTAGCCGACTGGCTGGACTTGTGGTCAATCAGGACCCATCCGCTATCGGTCTCCAGCAGCAAATCAATCCGACCATTAGCCACCTGCCCGCTCGGCAACCTGCTCTGCAGGGCAATCTCAGCGTGCGCCTTCGCCCCGGGCCAGCGACTGGCCAGCCATTCGTGGAAAGCCGCGACCTGTTGCAGGACCGCCGTGGGAGAGAGGTACGCAGACAGATTGAACGCGGACAAGATAGTGCCTATCTCGGCCTCAGAAAGCAGAACCTGCGGGTCGGTGAAGGACAAGCCGATACAGGCATGAATAGCCTCGCCCAGCTTACGCGCATCTACGCCCTGGGCCACAGCGATCCCCTCGCCAACTCGACACGTTTCCAGCACAGTGGCCGGGCTCTGCCCCGCCGAAGATGGGTTGAAGCTGAGTGGCAGCCGCAAGCCTGTATCACCCAGGCTCTGGAACCAATAGAGTGGCTCCGCCGCCGCTGGCTCACCACTGCCCGGATCCTCCAGCGGCTCAAGCATCCAGTGATCGGCAGAGATACGGTCGCCACTGGGCAACTCCACGGCATCACATCCCTCTGCCGGCAGTAACCACGGTGCCCCGAGTGAATCGAGCCATTCGCCACTCGGTCTGCGGCTAGAGCGCGCCAACACCAGCAGATCCCGCGCCCGGGTCATGCTGACATACAGAAGCCGCTTGGCCTCCTCGACGGCGGCCTGTCTAAATCCAGCAGCCACGGGCGTGTCCGCAATCTTGTCAGCAATCGCGACCTTCTTCTGCGGGCCGAATGGCCAGGGCCAGTAGCGGATAGATCGGCCGGCCAGCGGGTTATGGACATCGAAACGGGCACCGGACTCCGCGCAGATCGACCAGAGCCGGTCCTTGACGTCCTTGGCCAGGTCCATGAGGATGACCACCGGCCATTCAAGCCCCTTGGCGGAGTGATGGGTCATCACCCTAACCGCATCGACGGCCGGTTCGGCCACCATGTCCTGCTTCTGCTCGGCCATTTCATCGAGCCATAGGATAAGGCCGGACACTGAGGCCGCCTGCTGACCACTTCGGCAAAGACCTTCATAGTGCTCGGCAAGGGCAACCAGGGCCTCCAAATTAGCCAGTCGCTGACGTACATGGGCGCTATCTGGCGTCCAGCGTGCAACCTTTTCCGCGAGGGAACAGCTTGCGATTAGCGTCGCCAAGGCCTCCTGCGGAGCCAGTACCGGCATAGCTGGCCGCAAAGCTGCAATGGCTTCCAGCAGGGGATGCGCCGGATGGCCTTCGACGGCTTGCTCACACCAGAGATCGACATTACCGCCTTGCGCCAGGTACCGCAGCCGGTCCGCTAGCCACACTTCAGGCTCCAGGCTGTCGGCAAGTGACACTATCTCAGCCGTGGCCAGGGTATCCGCAGGGTCATTGAGGCGGCGCAGGCAGGCCAGGGCCAGCGTAGCCTCGGGCGTGGCCAGCAGGCCCGCCTGGGCAGTGGCGACGGGAATACCTTGCGCGGACAGGGCCGCAGCCAAAGCATCCACTCCGTCATGGGAACGCGACAGAATAGCAATATCCCCGAAGCGAGCACGACGCAGCGACTGGGCCGGCTTGTCGTAGACGACATAACCGCTGTCGATGAGTTGGCGAACTCCGGATGCCAGAGCGCTGGCCTCTTGGCCTGCGTTTTTACCCGCGAGTACCCAGTTGGCCAAGCCAGGTCCTGGCAAGGGTTCCGTGCGCTTGGCCCTGAGTTCAACCTCCTCCCTGGCCAGGGAGTCCGCGAAGGCGTGAGTAAAGAGCGCATTCACAACCTTTACCAGCTCCGGGCGCGAGCGCCAAGACGACGGCAAGACCTCCTTGCTACCCCCCAGGTCCGGCAGGGCCGTGATGATGGCCTGCATGAGAGCCGTGTCGCTTCCACGGAACCCATAGATCGCCTGCTTAATATCGCCCACCCAGTAAACTCGCTTGGCAAAGCGAGCGAGTTTCAGAAAAAGGGCAAGCTGGATCGGGCTGGTATCCTGAAACTCATCAACCATCAGCAGGTCGAGTTCATCGTCAAGCACAGCCGCCACTTCAGGGTGGTCGAGCAAGCCAAGCAGTTGGTGTTCCTGGTCAGCAAAATCGAGAACGCCCAGTTCCTGCTTCAGGGCTTGGTAGTTGGTCAGCGCCTTGGTCGCCAGGTCGAACATATGGTCGAGGTAATCGCGCAGGTCCCTATGCAAGCTGGGATGCGCGTCGACCTGCCTGGCCAGGTCCGCAATGGGCTCGATGACCTGGCGCAGGCTCGCTTCGGGAGCCGCCTTAGCAACCTTGACCCATTCGCTCCAGGGTGCGGCCTGCCCCTCAAGACCACGAGCAAAGCCTTTGAGCAGGGCCAGGTAGTCATTGGTGTTCTTTTTGCTGCCAGACTGGGCGGTCGCCTCGATTGTTGGTAGCGCCGCTCGGATTGCTTTGAGCAAATCAAGACTCAGGTCCTGCCGAGACGGCGTTGGGAAATGGCTCAGCAAGTCGTCGGCATTCAACTGGGCGAAGCCGGGGACCTGGCCAAGCGGGATATCGTTGCTGCGGATCTGGTTGACCAGCAACTGCAAGGCGGCTTTCCAGTCATCCTCCAGCCCCAGGCGGCGAACCAGGCCCAGGAGCCTCTGCATGCTCGGTCCATCCAGTACCGCGTCGATAGCGCGGCCCAGCAGAATCCCGCTCTGTGCTTCCTCCAGCACCTGCTGCTCGGTGGCGATGCCGGCCTCAAACGCGAAGCGGGCAATCAGTTGGCCGCAAACGCTGTTAACCGTACCGATGCGCGCCTGGCCCATTGAATTGGCCAGGGCAAAGTTACCCTGCTTGAGCAAATGCCCACGCACGCGCTCCCGCAGTTCAGCAGCCGCCTTCTTGGTGAAGGTGGTCGCCATGATGCCAGCTGGCCGGACACTACCCGACGTCAGCTCGTGGTGCAGAAGCTCGGTCAGTCGGTGGGTCTTACCGCTGCCGGCACCGGCGCTGATAAAGGTGATCCGGCCTTTCATTCTGCTCTCCATGCTTAGCGCTCCCATCCGGCAAGCGTCCGATAATCGTTGTAGGCCTCGTTGAGCGTTTCCATGGCCATGGCGTCCTCGGGCGGTTGCACCGCCTCGTCGGCGGGGATGCCCTCCAGCACCACCTCGAACCGCCCAGTCTGTATCTGCGCCACGCGCCAGCGCCAGGTAGCCAGGAAGCGCTGCCAAAGCTGTGGGATGTTTTCGCCATCCACGGGCGGCACTGTCTCAGCGTCCGGGAAGGCGCGGTCGTCGGGGGCGAAAAAGCGGGCACGGTCAAGAATGTAATAGGCGACCGAAGGCCAGCGCCCCGTTTCCTGGCGCAACAGCTCGGCATAGAGGGCGAGCTGGAGATGGCGATTTTGGCGCAGCTTTTCCGGGTACTTCCCTACCCCGGACCATTTCATGTCGACGATGGCAAGCTCGCCCAGGGCGTTCTCCAGCATCAGGTCCACCGACCCCACCAGCTCGCCTCCGGAGAACTGCCCACCAACCGCCCGCTCCGGCACCACCTGCCGCATCCCGGCATTGGCCAACTGCTCGCGCAGACAACGCATGGCCTGGTGCAGGCGCAGGCGGAAACCCTCCAAGTCGGCACCCCGCCCTGGGGCTTTCAAGGTAGCCCCTTCCTCATCAATCAGCGTTGTGAAGGAGCAAACAAACCAGGCATCAAACTCCGCTGCGGGCATCGTCAGCGCGTCCTGACGCAGGAAATACTGCTCGACCAGCCCATGGGCCAGATTGCCGAGCAGCCGGAAACCACCATCGAGGCTAACGATACGCGACGCTTGAAGTCTGGCTGGGTATTGCAGCAACCAGTGATAGGGATTGAACAGCAGCTTTTCGAGACTGGAAAAAGACTCTTTAGGGCGCAAAGCTACCGAGACATCGTCAGGTAACTGCCACCAGCGCTTTGGAGCAGGGAGTGGCTGGGCAGTTATCGGAGCCAGCATGGTGCCGCCTGCGTCAAGAAGCATCTCCAGGGTATGTATCCGGGGCTTCTCAACGAGCGCTTCGATCATTAGCTAGAGGGGATGCACCTCCTCTTCAGCAGGTGGAAGTACCAGTACCAGTTGCTCACGAGCGGCCATGACCGGCCGTAACCAACTGGCCGTGATCTGCTCCAGCCTGTCCGCAGCCGACGGCAGCTCCACCCCGGCCTCCTTCAAGACGCGGAGTTCGGCAGTCGACCAGGGATCGCTGCCGGGCAGCGGTGGCAAAGCCAAGGGCGACCAAATAATCCGCGCAACCGGTTCGATAATCGCGCCCGGGTGATTCACCACCTGAACTGCGCCGACCTCGGCTGGCCAGAGAGAGTTTTCCGTACCGCTAGCGGTGGCTTGAGCGACGAGTTTTTGCAGCTGCCTGGGGCGGATAACTGCAGCTCCCTGAGCCTGCAGCCGCACCAGTGAATCCAGACAGGACTGGCACTGGCCATAGCCGGCCAGGAAGGCGAGGCGCTTGGCAGCATCGTCTTCGCCAAGGCGCTGGCGAAAGAATGCCGCCAAGTGAGCAACCCGCTCGATGACTGCCTCTATCGACGCACCGGACTCGGCAGGGAAACGCGCATGCTCAATCCAGAGGGCAATCTTTTCACGAACCGGGCCAGCTCGCTCCTCGCCGTAGTACTCGTCTACCCGGGCCAGGGTCCGTTGCCAATACGCCCCGCCGATACCCGGAGCATCGGCGACTTTTTCCGCGAGACGGCGCCCGGCATAGCCGGGGACAGGGCAGACCGGGTGAGTGAGAAAATGCACCAGGGCCTGGAAGTCAAGCGGTTCCCACAGCAGTTCCAGGGCCAGAGACAGGACCTGCAGCGCCGGGCGGAAGGCACTGGCATGCCGGAGTCCTTGCCGAGGCAGTCCGGCAGCGGAAAGCTGGGCATCCAGGAGCATGCCGTCACGGGTACAGAGCAGAAGCGTCGGGCAATCCGCGCCGAGCTGGGTCGCCAGCCAGTGGTTCGCAAAGATTGACGTTTCGGCCTGGACGACGAGCACGGAGCCATCCTCCTGCCACGCCAGCTTCGTCCCCTCCTGGCCGTTGGCAGCGCCGTGGAGCTGCTTCTGCAGGGCGCCAAGGAAGCCCGTGCCCTGCCCAGCGAACTCGCCGGCCACCACGATTGGCAGCTCGGCAAGCAACGCTTGCCAGCGATAAGGCAGGGTTTCCAGCGGATCCACAAGCAGGATCTGCTCGATTTTGGGCTGGCGCTTCTGCAGCGCAGCCTTCACCGCCTCAAGACGCTGACCAATACTCGGCGCCACAGCCGTTGCGGCCAGTGCTTCAACCTCCGCCAGGTCTCGCAGACGCATTGGCGCGCTGCTGGGCATGGCGCCATCCCAACCATGCAGGGCCCACTGATCCCGCCAGTCGAGCAGGCATGCCGAGGTGCCCAAGGGGTCGGTGGCGAAGCTGCGATGATAGAAACGCTGCTCGGAATCGAGCCGATGCAGGCAATCCTGATACTGGACAATGCGCTCGGCCTGCGAGGGGCGCAGCGCCAGCAGACCCAACTGGGTTTCGAGAATATTCAACAGGCCTAAGGGGCCGACCAGCGATACACCGAGTGCATCGGCCGCCGGCCTGGGGCGCTGGCCGTCGAGGTGCAAACCGAAGGTAATGCGTTGTCCCTGCATGGAAAATTCCCTGTTGCCGTTCATGAGCCTGCTGTACAGCTGAATACCGAGCGTGAGGGCAGAGACACGCTCTTCAGAGTGGCAAATGACCAAGCGTCGTTAGTGGTTAGCTAGCCCCGACCGATGACAATAGCTGCATGCCATAAACCTCAGAACGCAGCGTAGATATCATGTGCGTCGCTTAGGCGCCCGCTTCTAATCAACTGGAAAAAGCCACGCTCAACATCCGCCACCCGATACGCTCCGGAATAGTAAGTAGTGAATCACACCGGGTTTTATGGAGGCCATTTCGTTTAAGTCAGGCAGCCATGGCCTGACCGGTGTGTTGCTGGTAGAAGTT
>MDSZ01045885.1_pt1 | contig 10954 bp, 10 predicted proteins | sample 811201 | NCBI WGS metagenome assembly MDSZ01 (sample SAMN05326647, study PRJNA326480) | marine metagenome | isolation source: seawater | place: Indian Ocean: North | collected 2010 | reverse complement strand
TAGTGAAGATGTTTTTTCATTCCCTAATTTATGCTGCCAGGTAATTATTGGATTTAAATTTATATAATTTTCATCTTTAAGACAACTTAGGAGATTTATTTTGTTTGGCCAAGCATAGATGTACATAACATTAAATTTATTTTTAAGATCATTTTTAACATAGTTCATAAATTCAAGATACATACCCCCTCCTCTAAAAGAAGGGATTATGAAGGTACTAAACCTAAAAGCTATTTTGCATAGATTTCCGATATTTGAATTATGAATTCTAAACCCAATATGACCAACTACCTTATCTTTATTAGAAATTAGCAAATAAGAAGAATAGGTTTTATGGTAACTAAATCTTTGTTCATATAAAGCCTGAGAAATAAATAATTTATTAAAAGAATTCTCATAAGAAATTTTCAATTTATTGAAATATGAGCTTTTATATGAAATTATTTTAAAATTTTTGTTAATCATTATTTTTAATAATATCTGCTATTTGTTTAGAGAGATTTTTTCTATCCAAATTTGTTTTGGAGTATTTAATACAGTTTCGTTTTAATTTATTAAAATTGAACAAATCCATGTTGTAAAGTTGAACTATATGTTGCGCGGCTTTCTTAACATCTTGTACTTCATATATATAACCATTATATCCTTCAACTATTAGATCTCTACACCCCCTTACATTTGTAGTAACGACTGGTATACCTCTTACCAAACATTCTTGAATAGAAACATTAAGCCCCTCTCTATGACTTGGGTGTAAGAAAATATTAAAGTTTTCAATTTCTCTTTCAATATCCTCAACAAACCCTTTAAGTACGATATTACTTAGTTTATTATTACTAATCTTTTTTTTAATCCATTTTTTATCTCCATTTCCATAAACATAAAAGAAAATATTTTTTATAGGTAATAATGACTTTGCAATTTCTAAAAGCTGATAATAACCTTTTTCTGATTTAAAAGAACCTATAACCCCTATTACAAAGATAGTATTATTTTTAATTATAGTTTGATTATTTTTTGGTATATTAATACCAACTCCTTTTACCAAAAATACATTTTTTGGATTTACAAACTTTATTATGCTTTTATAATCTGAATTATTTATAACTATAAATATATCAGTAACCAATGATAGAAATAATTCTAAAAATCTAAAGATAATACTTTTTAAAGTATATTTACCTGGAATATACCTAAGACCATGAATATGATATATAACCTTAATATTTATCCTTAAAAAAATTTTTATTATTCTCAAAGTATGGGCTGCTATTGGGGTATGAACATAAATTAAGTCTACTTTTTTAAGTAAAAATAAAAATTGTCTAATAAATTTAATAGTCTTCTTAAGGTTGATTAATTCAAAAATATTTATCGGAAAATCTATTTGATAGTGTTTAATATTATTATTCATTTTTAAATTAGAAATATCTCTGCAAACTAAGATAAGCTTATAATTTTTTTTTAATTCCTTAGTTACACAATCTAAAAATCTATTATGAGTTATTGATTTAGTTGTAAGGATTGCTAAAGTTTTCATTAATTAAATAGATTAAAGATTAATTATTTTAGATTTAAATACAAATAATATATTTACCTTAATAAAAAATTATTTATATTTTAGCGAACCAAATCTTATCATATTCTCTACTCATCCTCCTTTCATTAAATAGCTTATCTGATCTTAATCTAGAATCAATAATCAAACTATCGATGTTATTAGAAAGAGCTACTTGTTTAATTTTGTTAGCTGCAATTTGATAATTATTGCTTGGTATTATAAATCGATCATCTCCTAAGATATACTTAGCATCACCTACATCAGTTGAAAAAACTAAAATACCATTTTTTAATGCCTCAATTATCACATTAGGACAACCTTCTCCATAAACACTTGTAACTATTAAAATATCTATTTCGTCAAATATTTTTCCTATATCTTTAATAGATTCTTTTAGATCAAGTTTTATTGCTGATAGATTACAAAATTTTTTCAATTCAGGAGATCTACTCACTCCTTTTCCCAATATCAAAGACTCAATACTTAATGATTTACTTAGCTCTTTAACTATATTAATAAAGTAGATTCTATTTTTTTGAGGATTATTTCTCCCTATTGAACAAATTTTTATATCTTTTTTTGTTAATAAATTCAAATATTTTTTATAGGATTTTCTTTTAATATCAATCCCATTATGTATCACATGAAACTTATTAAATGCATAACCAATTTTTTGATGTACTGAAACCCCGCAAAATGAACAGCTTATAATTTTTTTAGGGAAAATATGAGAAAAAATAGCTAAAGTATTTCTTAGTAAGATTGTTTTCTTTGAACTATATTTAAGTGACATTTTTCCATGTCTTATATTCCAAAAAATTGGTTTTTTAAAACATATCCCAAGCAAAGTTGCTGTTAGATCACCATGATACAGCCAACCTTGAAAAAGGTCTGGATCAAAATCTCTTATAAATTTTATAATCTCTAAAATTCTCTTTAAATTTAAAGGAAATATACTTAATAATTGAACATCTTTTTTTAAAAAACTTTTTAATAATTGCGAATCAAGAATAGTAATTATTCTGTGTTTATGATTAGAACTATTAATTAATCTTACGAGTGTTTTTTCTGCACCCCCTATATCTAAACTATTAATGCAATGTAAAATCTTCATTTTATATTTATCATATCTTTTATTCTTTTTTCCCAATTATAAATCTTAGAAATCCTTAAATCTAAAAGATTTGCATTTTGATCATCATTTATAAACTCATTCACTTCATTTAAAACTTCTTTCCATGTATTTATACAAAAAGCTTTATCTTTCTCTATAATCCATAATCCAGGTATATTTTTAAAAATCCTAGTACAAGGTCTATTAATTGTTATTACAGGTTTATTTGTAAATAAAAATTCAAATAATTTAAGAGGTGAGGTATAAAAAGTAATTTCATTTAAATACTTTTTATCAAGAAAAATTCTTTCACCTATAGGTGCAATAAGAACATCATTCTCATCATAAAATTTTTGTATCTCATAATCATTTAAATATCCTGAATAGTATACATTTTTCGAATTATGCAATTTATTAATTTTCTCTTTATCTAAAATACCAGCTATATTAAATCTATAATCTTTCAATTCTCTTGCCAAATTAATAGTTTCTAATCCACCTTTTCCAGGCAAAAATGATCCTGCGTAACCAATATTTAATTTAAAAAATTTTTTAATTGAATTATTTTTTTTAGTTTTTGTATTTTTTATTTTTTCTCCTGCGTCGGGAATAATATAAATATTTTCTTTTTTAATTTTTGGGAAAAGATAATTTAGGACTCGTGCACTATTTTTGGTTAAGGTAACAAAATTAATTTTTCTTGATCTACTTAATAAAAGTAAAATTAATTTATTAAATTTTGAGAATCTAGTTGAATCCCTGATCATTCCATATTGATGTATTTCAAAAATAACTTTAATTTGAAAAAAAATTGCTAAAGCAGCGAACTCTAAATCCCTTGTATAAAAGGTTTCTTTTTTTTTTATTGAATCTAATAAAACCTTAATAAAATTTACTAGTTCTTTATGAGGTTTTTTAAGATCATAAAATAAAAAAATAAAAGGTTTATTTAATTTTTTATTAGCTTTCATTAAGGACCTAATATGCTTTGCTCTAGCTGTATTTTTTGTAAAGTCTATTTTTGTTATATAAATCATCTTAGAAAAATAATTTTTCTGCATATAAAAGATCATCAAGAGTGTCAACTTCAGTCCAATCGTAATTATTTGGCATTACAAAAAAATTATTAATTAACTTTGTTTTTTCGAAGAATTCAGTAGTAGAAATTTTATTTTTGATACTTTCAGTTAGGGATTTATATGATGCAATGTATCCACTAATTGAATCATAAGGCAAAACATAAATTCCCATAAATTGAGCCATATAATTTTTTTTTAAAAAAGTCCTCTTACCTATTGATAAAAGCTTATTACTAGATAAATCATATTCTAGAGTTTCTGCATCTGCATAAATATTTTCATAACGCTCAGACCATTTAGTTTCCCAATCCAAATCGACTGGAATAGTTATTTTTGATAGTTTGTCGACTTTTAAAATTAACTCTTTGATAAAAGAATTTGAATATATACAGTCGCCATATATTATTAGAACATTTTCATTTTCTTCAATAAAAGACATTACACCCTCAATCCCAATAATTGTTGTTTTCATCATATTGGTAGTTCTGAATTCTAAATTTTTAAATTTCTTATATCCCTTTGGTAAAAGTTCTGATTTATAACCACAACCTAGAAATACATTATCTCTCTGCAAACCACATTCTGCTAGCTGATTTAAAAGTCTTTCTAGAATAGAAGTTGAGTTTAATTTAACAAGACACTTAGGCTTTTCTTTTGTAAGAGACGCCAGCCTAGATCCTAAACCAGCACAGAGAATTAATACTTTCATTTTAGTTTTTTAGCAACAATAAATCCTTTACCTCTATGCTTAAAAGGTGTAATTAAATGAATAAAATTTCTTATTCTATCTCCAAATTTTCTAATAGGATAAAAAGGAACATAATACATATTATCAAAATCTCTAAAAATCTCTTTTGCGCCTTTATCTGAAATTAATTGCAAATGTTCAAGAGCTTTAGTTCTCATATCATTAAAATAAAAACCTCTTTTGAATGAATAGTGTAGAAAATTATTATAAGAAGGATATTCAGCAATAAAATAACCACCTTTATTTAAGACATCACTGCAGTTGATAATGAATGACTTTAGATCAACTATATGTTCTAAAACTTGATTAGAATAAACTACATCAAATTTAAGTCCATTATTAATAATTTCTTCAAAACTCTCGGAAGTCTTAAGCTTCAAAAGTTCATGAAATTGCCTCCTTTCTTTACTAATTTCTAGAGTAGTAATATTTAAGTTATATTTTGAACTTAAATATGCAAAAATACCCCATCCAGCCCCCACTTCTAGGACCTCATACTTTTTTTTTGAATTTGTTTTTATTAATCTATTAATTAATTTAGCAGTTTTAATTCTTATCGATTTGTATTTATTAAAATTTTGAAATTGCTTTATTAAACTTGTCTTAAGATTGATCTTTTCACTATATAATTTTTTTGTTTCATTATTATCTAAAACAAAACCTTGATATCTTGTACCGCAGTTTGTACAAAATCTTAATTGATAAACGTATTTTTTATTCTTCAAATAAGCACCCATTTGATAATTAGAATCAATAAATTTTAAATATTTAGAATTATCATATTTTAAATTTTCAATTACTTTAAATTTCTCTCCTTCGCATAAGGGACATTGTGATCTTTCAATCATTTTGTATTACTATTTTTATATAAAAATTTATTATCAATTTTAAATATAATATAAAAGTAATTAAATAAATTTAATTTGATCAAATACTTTTAATGATTTGAAATTTTAGTTTTTTGTTTATAAAAATAATTTCATAAAATATTTATTTTAGAAAAGATAGCGTAAATATATTTTTCTATCTAAATAATTAGTTTAATTATGTAACTTGACAAACTATTTATACTATCTTAGGGTTTATTTCTAGGAAATTAGTTGTTAATGATATTTGAGAAATTTTCTAAATCAATATTATCTTATGGAAGGAGGGAAAGAAAATTATTATTAATTCTTACTGATTCTTCTTTAATTCTAATTTCAATCATTACTAGTTATTGGTTACTAGATTTTTCATATATTGATTTTAATAAAATAGTATCATTTTTCTTTTTAAATTTATTCACAAGCCTTCCAATATATTATTTCACAGGTCAATACAAAGGAATAACAAGATTTTTTGGGAGTTCACTTCTATACAGATTCATATTAAGAAATATAATCATTATCTTTTCATTAATAATAACAACTAGAATTTTTAATTTTTTTCAAGTATCAATAAAATTGTGGATATTAATTTTTCTATTTCAAACTTTATTTACAATTTCTGTAAGATTTTTATTTAGAGATCTTTTATCTAAGGATAAGTTATTAAGATTCAAACAAAATACTCAAAATATTCTTATTTATGGGGCTGGTTCTGCAGGAGCAAATTTAGCTTCATATATTTCTCGAGATAATAGATATTTTTTATCAGGTTTTATAGATGATTCACCTGAATTATGGGAGAGAGAAATAATAGGAGTAAAAATATATAAATCCCAAAAAATAGGCTCATTAATAAAAGAAAAAAATATAAAAAAAATATTTTTTGCAATTCCCTCATTAAATTCTGATAAATATAAATTAATTCTTAAAAACTTACAGCAATATAATTTGGAGGTTTTAAAAGTACCAAGTTTTAAGGAACTAACAGATGGAAAGAATCAAGTAAATAACTTATTACCAATATCAGTTGAAGATTTATTGATGCGCAATCCAGTTGAACCAGATATTAATTTACTTGGGAAAAGTATTATCAATAAAACAATACTGGTTTCTGGAGCTGGTGGTTCTATAGGCTCCGAATTGTGTAGGCAAATTTTAAAACTTAATCCGAAAAAAATAGTTTTATTAGAACAAAATGAGCCAAGCTTATATCTTATTTATGAAGAATTAAAAGAAATTGCATTTAAAAATAAAATTGAAATCTTGCCAAAATTAGGAAGTGCATGTAATAAGAAATTTGTTTATCAAGTATTTAAAAATAATGATATAAATGTTATTTTTCACGCTGCCGCTCATAAACATGTACCTCTAGTTGAGATTAATCCAATAGAAGGTTTAAGGAATAATATTTTATCCACATTAACCTTAGCTGAAATATCAGTTTTATTCAGCGTTAATAAATTTACTTTAATATCAAGCGATAAGGCTGTAAGACCAACAAGTATAATGGGCGCATCTAAAAGAGTTTCAGAACTAATTATTGAAAATTTTTCAATAAATTCCCCTAGAAATAATGCAGATTTTAACAATTCAAATACAATTTTTTCAACTGTAAGATTTGGCAATGTACTTAACTCATCTGGTTCTGTAATCCCATTATTTCAAAACCAAATAGCTAAAGGTGGACCAGTTACAATAACTCACCCTGATGTCACAAGATATTTTATGACCATTTCAGAAGCTATTGAATTAGTTTTACAAACTTCATCTTTAGCAAAAGGTAGCGAAATTTTTCTTTTAGATATGGGAAGTTCTGTCAAAATTAAAGAACTAGCTAAGCAGCTAATTAATTTGAGTGGCTTTAAATTAAAAGAAAAAAACAAATCAGGTGATATTGAAATTATTTATACTGGTCTAAGGCCTGGAGAAAAGCTATATGAAGAATTATTGATAGATTCAAGCTCTGAGAAAACTGAACATCCTTTAATATTTAAATCAAAAGAAAGACGGTATGAAGATAAAGATTTCCGGACAAAGATAAATTCACTACTTTTTCTTCTTGAAGAGCAAAAAGAGAAAGAGGCTTTGGATCTTCTATCCATGATAGTAAAAGAGTGGGATTATAAAAAAAATTATTAATTATCTTCTATGACTTTTGCAGGAATACCTACTGCTTTTTTAGCATCTGGTATGTCAGTAGTTACTACAGCTCCTGCTCCTATGAAACAATTGAACCCTACTTTTTTATTTTGTATTACTCTGGCACCAGTTCCTATAGTAGATTTATTTCCTATTTGAACTGAACCTGATAAAGAGGCATGAGGGCATACATGAACGTAATCTCCCACGTAGGAATCATGATCTATAGTTGCAGAATTATTTATTATTACACCTTTACCAATAATACTATCTGGGCCCAAAATAACCCCAGGACAAATAATCGAGCCAATACCAATTTTGCAGTTTTTAGGTATTGAAGAAAAAGGATCTATTAGAGTTGCTAAATTAATATTATTTTCAAAAAGACTATGTTGAATTTCATATCTCTTTTGACAATCTCCCATAGCAATGAAAAATTCAACTTGAGAATTATTCTTATATTTAATAAATTCAAAATCAATTTTATTAATTACATTAAAACCAAAAATGATAGAATCAATTTCTTTATTATCGTCTAAAAAATAAATATTTTTATATTTTTGAGAATTGTATGCAACATTTGCAACAACTTTTCCATGACCTCCTGCACCAATTATTATTAAATCCATCTATTTAAAATATATTAATCACATATTTAGGTAAACCTACTATAATTTAAGATTAAAAAAAGGCAAATTTTCTTCAAATGAAAGCAAAAATAAAAGTAATTATAAGTAGACTAATAAAAAAAATATTTAAGCAGATTAATCTACAAAAAGTAAATACAACTATTTTTGAAGCCCAAAGAAAACTAGCTTTTGAAGACGGACAAAAATTCATATACGATAACTCTTCAACAAATACAATGATTTTTGATGGAGAAGATTCCTTTCAAAACTTTCATGAATTCTGCTTAAATAAAATTTCAAAAAAAGGTTTAATTTTTGAATTTGGAGTATATAAAGGCAGATCAATAAATTTCATTGCAAAAAACTTGAAAGAAAAGAATGATAATAGATTAATTTATGGTTTTGACTCTTTTAGAGGTTTTTCTGAAGAATGGACTGGGATGAACGAAAAATATAATACTAAATACTTTAATCAAGAAGGTAATCATCCCACAGTTTTAAAAAATGTCAAATTGATCGATGGATTTATTGAAGATACTCTTCCTATTTTTATAAATGAAAATAATATTGATTACATATCATTAATTCGTATTGATACTGATACTTATTCACCAGCAAAGGTAATCTTATCAAATCTTAAAGAATTTATAGTTAAAGGAACAATTATCATATTTGATGAATTCTGTGGTTATCCTAACTGGAGAAGTCATGAATTCAAGGCATTAAATGAAGAGGTTGATCGTAATCAATATGAGTTTATAGGTTTTGCTCAAAACAATAGTATGCTTACGCAAGCAGCAATAAAGATAATTTAATCTAAAACTTTTAATAAATTTATTTTCTAAAAAAAATTTTTAATAAAGAATATGTAAAAATTGATTAAAAATATGAATTAAATGAATAATTATTTTTCAAAAATAATTAAAAACTTTTTATCAAAAAAAGGTTTTTATAAAAAAACAAAATATGACAAATCTTTTATAGATGGAGCTTTAATAGTTTCCTTATCCCACAAACAAGATGATTTATTAAAAATAATACAAATTGGTGCAAATGATGGTAAAACAAGCGATTATCTAAAAAAATTTTTAAAATTTTATGGCAGTAAAATTTCTATACTTTTTGTTGAACCGCAAATAAATTTGAAAGATCAATTACTAATAAATACCAATAAAATTTGCAAAAAAACATCATATGCCTTTGTAGCAGTTACTAATAAAAAGAAAGAATCATTAAAATTATATGTACCAAAGATAGATAAAATACCCTATTCCTCATTATTAGCTTCTTTCGAAAAGAATCAAATAATAAAAAGATTTAGGAAATACACAAGAATTAAAAATCCTAAACTTAATGATCATTACTTAGCCTTGAATGTACCTCAAAAAACACTTTCAGAAATTGCTTACGAATGGGACATAAATTTGAAAAACAAGAAAATATGTGACGTTTTAATCGTTGATGCAGAGGGTTATGATGACAATGTTATTTATAGTCTTAAAGAGAAAAGTAGATTACCAGATCTAATCAGTTTTGAGTGGAAAAATCTAAGTAAATCTAGATACAAAAAATTAGAAAAATATTTATCAAATTGTGGTTTTAAAGTAATTAAATGGAGCAAAGCAGATGCAGCAGCTGTAAAAGTTTAAACCTATATATTTTGTATTATTTTTTCAGAGAAATTTTTAAGAATCTTATTTAATGTTTTATGTCTACCAACTCTTTGTGTTTCCATATAATATTCATTTTCTTTAGGAATATATGGTCGGGTAAGATCGTATAATTTGATTGCTAGGAGGACAATTTCTTCTTGAGAAACCTCTCCCAATTCAAACCTTAATCTAATATTCTTCGCAAGTTCAATATTTTCATAAATAATTTGTTCTCTATAATCAATATCATTTATCTGATCCTTACCTGTGAAAGTTCTTAATTTTGGTATGATTTCTTTAACATCATAATCAGAAGAAGAATTTTTAGTTATATAAATTCTGTCGCCTCCTATAGAAAAATATTCTTTAGATTCATGATTATAGTCTCTAAAATCATTATCAAATTGGAATACAGATCCTCCTAAAACTTCAATATCATGAATTATATCCTTAGGATCAAATTTATGCATACAAGGGATATAAAAATCATCGATTAATCTTGAAGTTTGATAATGATTTAATTCTCCAAAAGTTTCTAAAATTGCTCCATATTTTTTAACCTTAGAAAACATTGATTGATCGATAAGAGTCCTAATAATAGCAATAAGAAAATATTTCCATTCTCCACTTCTATAAAAACCCATATACATTTTCCCTCCAGGTTTAAGAGCCTTTATGATTCTTGCTAGAGCATAGGATGGGTGCTCAATATGCTGATATATTCCGCACATGAAAACTAGATCAAAAGTATTTTCAGGCAAGTTATTATACTTTTCAATATCAGCATTAATAATATTTATATTTTGAATATCTTTTTGGACGCAATATTGTCTAAGATTATCGGTATTTTCTTTACAGATATCAAGATAAGTAATTTTTTCATAACCTATTTTTTGGAAATAAACAGATTCTCTGCCAACTCCAATGTTAAAAACGTGTTGTTTTGATCTCTTTTCTCTTTCACCAATAATCTCTAAACTTTCTTCAATATATTTTGAACTATCACTATCAGTAAATTCAACCCTTGGCAAATCCCCATCTCTAAATAAAGGCCCCCATGCATGTCTTCCAAAAATATAAGTTGTAAGTTCTCTGTAATTCATAAAAAAAAAAATAATCTTTAAATATTAGCATATTCAGTAATTTAAATTCCTGTATGAAAC
>MDSZ01017053.1_pt1 | contig 10955 bp, 3 predicted proteins | sample 811201 | NCBI WGS metagenome assembly MDSZ01 (sample SAMN05326647, study PRJNA326480) | marine metagenome | isolation source: seawater | place: Indian Ocean: North | collected 2010 | reverse complement strand
CTGATTAGGGAAGGATGCTGATCCGTCTAGTTCTAGACCAGGGAAAGGACAGTTAGGTTGCTTAACTTTAGAACCATCAACTAGAGCACCACTACCACCTAACTTGGAGATGATAGAAGAGTTCTGAGTATATGGTGATGCTTCAATGATTGGGAAATCATCATATGTTGACTTAACAGTAACTGCTGTTCCGTTAGCATCAGTAATGTAACTATCCGCATATGTGTATAGATTGGCAGTATCTAGAAGAGTGCCTGTTGTTCTAGTTGTATCTCCAGGTAGAACAGTGCCTGATAAAATATCATCGAGAAGTCCAAATAATGTTGTAATAGATGCTTCTACATTAGCACAAACAGGACTACCACCAGAAGGATAAGCAGAAACTACATTTGTTCCAGTAACACGCTCGAACTGATGTGTTGATTGTGGGAGATGCTTAACAGCACCTGTAGTAGCACTGATGAATTCGTGGATAGATTGTGGTTCGTGCTTGACAGCATTATTAGTAGCACTGATGAAGTAATGTGTAGAAGTGTCAGAAGATGTTCCTACGTTAATAGTAAATGTACCATCTTGACGCTGTAAAGCATTAGCGGCGAACGATACGAATGTATGAGTGGACTGATCTCTTGGAATTGGAAGACCAGAAATTTGGAATGTGTTTGTAGTTACTCCTGAAATAGCAAACCATCTTCCACTAGCATACTCATAAGAACGTGGATATGTGTGCTGTGTAGCATCGCCATCTAAATCGCATGTGAATGTAATAGCATTATCATCAATCTTGATATAATCACCATTAGCAAATCCATGGTTATTAACAGTAATAGTTAATGTTCCAGCAGAAGGATCATAGTCAGCGTTGGAAGGACTATGTTGGGTTGAACCAACAGCAGTAATAGCAATAGACTTACCAGCTAAAGGATCGCTGCCAGGACGTGGATAAGTGTGCTGAGACTGACGATTATCTAAGTCACATTCAAAGGTGAAGGAGTTGTCTTCTAAAACAACTCCACGACCAACACCTAGACCATGCTGACCAACAGTGACAGTCATGTCACCAGTTACAGGGTTGTAGTCAGCAGCAGTAGGAGTGAAATACTTGTTAGGACCAGAAGCACCTACATTAACTGTAATTGTACTTGCCGTGGTAGAAGTAATCTTTAAAGATCTTCCAGCAAAAGGATCGATGCCAGGACGCGGGTATGTCTTCTGAGCATCATCGCCATCCATATCACAAGTGAATGTGAAGCTATTATCGTCTAGAACAATACCTTCGCCAGTTGACAGAGTATGAGAACCAATTGTAATTACAAAATCTCCAGTAGCAGGATCGTAAGTGGCGTCAGTAGGAGTAAAGTTTACATCTGGACCAGAAGCACCTACGTTAACTGTAATTGTATTAGCAGTTACCGCAGTAATTGGTAGCAGTGCTGTGGCAGCAGGTTGACCAGATTCTGGTAGATAGTGCTCGGACCTGTAGTTGTCCATAGCACACTTGAATACGAATGATTCGATCTCAAGTCTGATTGATTCGTTTGTTGTTACTCCATGAGCAGTAGCAAACGTCATTACGAAATCGCCAGTAGCGGGATCGTAAGTAGCATCAGTTGGAGTTAGTTGTGCTGTAGGTGTGCCATTAGCATCAACTAAAATGGTAGCATCTGTAAACTGAGGGATATCTGTATACAGAGGATTAACAGCATTTCCAGATGCTGTCTTCCAGTTTCTCATCGCCTCAATAGTAAGATCTCTTACTTGGGTGAAGGCATATCTGGTTGCTCCAAGTTCTCCTGCTGGAATACCAGTTAGTTGTGTTCCAGTAAAATACTCTTCTGCATACTTAACAATACCAATATTTCCACCAAGGACTAAATCCCTCAGCAAAGCACTGATAATAAAATTGATATCTCTACGGCACTTACGCTCATCAACATTGTTCAGGTTCAATGAAGGATACTGAACTCTTGCTGCTTCATATGCTTCATCAGCAATATGATGTCTGTTTCTAGCAATTAACCAAGCAGCATCTAGATACGTACCAGACGCATCATTAGCGAGGACATCAACGAAAAGATATGCTAAAGTATCAATAGCAGATTTTACATTATTACATGCTCCACCCGCGTTCAAATCATCAATAATAGTTGGGTCAAAGTATCTTGGGAGACTTGAATATTGTGGGGTATAAATTGGGTCTGATACTAAACCTGTTCCTGTACGCCATTTTCTCATGGCATAGATTGCTAGTTCCCTAGCATACTCTATCGCACGAACAGTTTGGATAATTTCAAAATCAATTGTTTGATCAATGAAACTATTAGTACCGTCAATATACTTTTTAGCTGCGTCGATAATATTATTATTACTACCAAATTCTAAATCTTGACAAAGTGCGTTAAGGAAGTGTTTAACATCTCTGCGGCATTTGTCATCACTAACTGGGATATTGAAACTTGGGTAAGTCTTCTGAGTAGTAACACCGTCAATATCACATTCTACAATCAAACCAGCAAGTTGGATGGTATCATCTTCTGAAAATGCTGGTGCGCTATTAATTGTAATTGTTGCTGTGCCAGAAACAAAATTATCGTATACAAAATTAGTGACATTGTATACACCACCAGTTGCAACATCAGTTACTGTACCACCACTTACATAAGTGTGAACAAATCTAGAAGTTCCTAAGAAGATTTTAAAATCTTGACCACCGCCAGCTCCAATATCATATGGGAAGAAATATTCTTGTTTAAATTCATCATTAACTCTTCTTACAACTTCATCCGCAATAAATTCTCTATTGTTTCTAATTTGTAGGCAAGCATCTTGGAATCTCCTTGCTACAGGAGTTGCTTCATTAAATTTAAATGGCGAGTTTAATAGGGAGAAAGTTACAGACTTTGCGAAAGATCTTACTTGTGCATTCTCACCTGGGTCATAGTTTGGATCTGTAAGTGTAGGTGCTTTCTTTGGAATAACAAATCTTCTAGATCTACCATCAGCATCTTCAATAACTTTATAAATTCTTTGTTTTCCATTCAACCAAGATAAGTCAGGAGAAGATGTTGACAACCCTGCGATTTCAATTTCTTCACCCTCTTTAAAATCATGAATATTATCCGATTCAACCAGAGGGTTTGTATATAAAATAATACCGCCAAGATCTTCTGGAGAACCATAGTCACCAAATCCTCCAGTAGCAATTCCTGCTTGACCTTGCTGTGAGAAATCAATTCTGGAGATTGGAAGTGGTGCTTCCAGGAGAGTAGGTTGATTTTCAAATACTACTTCGCCTTCTGCTCTAATTGATTTGATATCAGTTGTAACTAGAGAATAGATATCTCTCAGATATGTAAACTCCAGAGTGTCTGGACCATTACCAGCAGCACCAGCATCATGTGTTGGTTGGGTTATTCCAGAAGTACCACCAACAGATACATTATAAACATGATCTTCCGTCCAAATAATTTGCCCTACAGTATATAATGTATCTGTCTCAAATCTCTCACCTTCCCCAGCGTATACTAAAGTCTCACCTGCGTTAATAGATCCAGAAGTAAGAGTGAAATCAAAATTACCAGTAGTAAAAGCGCCCGATCCAGTAGTCGAATTAAAATTAACTGTTTGAGTTCTAATAACGCCACCAACGTTGACGCCTTTCATTTCAATACCAGCGGTAAGACTCCCTAAACCACCGTTTGATTGGAATGTAGCTCTAGAAATATCAGGTCCGAATACTTGAGTACCTACTGGCCAAGATGTACCAAAGTCGCCATTGACATCATAATCGTAAGTAACCCTTTGCTTATCGTCAAAGACCATAGCAAAGTCCCAAGTAAAGGTGTCAGCACCTTCTTGGTCACGATATGTGACACCAATAACATAGTTTTTATCACCGAACTTAAAGATATGCTTTCTTGCGTTGGCAGGACGGATAATAACCAGACGGAGGTTGTCGCCAACAATAGAAGCGTCTGGTGGAATTGAAATTGGGTTGTCTTCGGTGTAATCACCACCAGCAATAATGATAGACTCTTTAACTCCCTGAGTCTCCCATGCTAACTGACATGCTTTTTTAATTGTTCTTACAGGAGAAACAGGAGAACGACCATCGTTGTCATCACTACCAATCTGCTGTGAAACGTAAATACGACCACCAACGTCATTTGTCGCTAGGTTAAGGACGTATTCGGTAGTTGCAATCTTGTCGGACTTATCTCCCAAGAGAGGTGTAATAGACCTTGGGTAGATGCCTGATTCACCAGTTTCATTATAGTATACTTCGTTTGGATCACTTACACGGAAACCAACATGTTTTAGAAGAACTCCAGGTTTTACCGCTGAATCTAATTCATTACCATTGAGTACAATACCATCAATATGAAGCGGAGGATCGATGGGGTTTAATGATGTAGTACCAACGTTCATCGCCTGGTAGACGTTAGCACCACGGAAAACAAAAGAATCTTTTTGAAGTAATCTATCTGGAGTCCAAGGAGTTCCAGTGTTGTTAGCAAATGTTTTTAAGTTTGGTGCCCTGTACGCTGCGTCAGGAGTAACCAAATTATCAATATCTAGGTTTAGAATTCTCGCCGTATCAGAAATAATAGACGTTGAAGTTCTAATAGCACCGTTGATGTCAAGTTCGTAATCAACAGTATCCAAAAATGCTTGGATTTGAGCACCAACACCACCGCCACCACTAATACTTACGGCAGGAGCAGATGTGTATCCACTTCCAGGTTCATCGATCAGAACCCCAACAACTCTTCCTTCTGGAGATAAAGTTGCATTACCTCTTGCTTGAACTCCACCCGCAATATCTGGAGCGGTAATGAGAACTTCGGGTTGTGTAATGTAACCAGAACCTTCGGCAAGGACAGTAATCCTGTCAATTTTATCACCAGTTCTATTAATACCAATACGAGGAGTTTTAGTAACAGGCTCTAGTAGAGCTCGCATCACTTCTTTCTCATCAGATCCTGCTCCAGATCTGATAGAAACTTCATTATCTCCAATAAGTGAAGGAGCACCAGCTCTAATTTGCTCTTTGTCAGAATTAAACTTAAAGCTCATTTTTTATCCAGCCTGCTGACTATTTTATTCTCTTTTCTATTTAGTATCAAGTCCAATCAATACTTACAACTTTGACGTATGCTACCCACTTAATTGTTCTGGATGTTCCAGTTTTAGTTGTTATATAACTGAAATTGAATACAGCACCCCCTAGAAATGGAGATATGGTCCATTCTTGTCCTAATGGAATAGAGTCTTTGATTGTAGTTGTCATCGTAGAAAGTTCTGTCATGTATCCAGCATTATCTACTTGAACTACAGTATCTAATTTCGTAGAAATAACTGCAGATGCGTTATCATTTACACCAACGATAAAACTTTCGACAAAGTTAATGCTATTACCAGGAAAAATAATATTACTAGCAACATCATCTACAGATAGGATGCCAGAATTAACACCTCTCATGATATAATGATTAGTTGAACTATCAGAATAAAATGAGTTCTTAACTTCTAAACTATTTACATTTAGAACGTCTTTCGTTTCATTAACAAGTGTAGTCTTATCTACAGAAAATCCGCCTAGGGAATCTAGTGTTTTTAAATTTGATGCCATTTTTACCTCTTAGTGATATTTGATACTACTGTAACTTTTACATCATCACCAAGTGCTAAGTCAGTATTTAGAGTAAAATTAACTCTAACTTGATTACTAGCATTGAAATCAAAACTTGATTCAACTAAAGATACTCCAGATGAAACATTTCCAATTTCTGTAAAGAAAATATCAGTTCCGTTATCGATAACAGAATATTCAATCAATTCTTTATCACCTGTAGTTTCATTGTGAGCAGTTAGTGTCAGTGTAGCAGATTCTTCTGTTGCTGGATCATATGCTATTGCATCACCAGATTGTATTCCTCCCCTTTCCAAATCAACTTTTTTCGTGACAACTTTATAATCAGAAATTTCAAGTTCTTTCAGTTCGCTGTCAAAAAGTTTAACTCCATTATATACGCCTGTTCCAAATCCTAAGTTGAAGAAGATATCGCCCTGATCAGTCAACTTTAACAAAGAATCTGTATTTAAACCAGAAGATAGACCCAAGTCCAAATTTTCTTTAGTTGTATACAAGAACGATGATGTTGTTGATGTATTATCTAATACAGTTGATAAATTATCGAACCCGATAATACTTGCATCAAAGTTAAACTCATTTGAAACTGTAGATGTAAGTGTATCTACGCTGTGGAATTCTAGTCTAGCGGTAGTTAGTTGTAATGTATTGCTATTTCCATTATAGAAATATAAGATATCCTCATCAGCATTTGGTGCAGTTTCTGGGATAATATAAGTATCTTGATCAATATCTTTGACGCCACCAAGTCCTCCCCACTGCGCTCCATTATATCCTTCAAACTGTAAGTCATCGGTATTGTAACGAATAGAACCTCTTTCTGGATTTCCTTTTTCATTATTATTACCAACAGGAATAACAAGCGATGATGAAGAATCAACTTTTACTTTTTGTCCAGAATTTGGTGCAATGTTCAGATCGTTTGTATCAGTGGAAATTGTATTTCCAGAGAAACGTAGTTCATTGTTTATAACGAGATCGGTAAATCCTAAAGGATCAATGCGGACTTCTGAAATTTCTTCAAATGTAAGTGAAGAAACCGCAGTTGCGAACCATGTTAATGTTAGATCACCATTCGTTGTTGCTCCGCTGGTGTGAGTTGGTTCATTACCAGAAGTTGCAGTCAAATTAATAGCACCTGGAGCAGTATTAAGAACACCAGTTACTTCATAGATGTTATTTCTATACTTAAGATAATCTCCTAATTGAGCTGGACTAGACGCTCTCCATTCATCATAATCTGGCGCAGCAGTATTCGTTGAACGAATTTTCTTTACATTTTCAAATTCTAGATATTCTGGACTTAGTTTTAAAGTATTTACATCATCATTATAGAACCAGAATGTATTATCATTTGAACCTACACTTTCTTCTGCTAAAATATATGTGTTTCCATCTTGATCCCTGATTCCCCCAAGAGATGCCCAAGAATCAGAAGATGCAGAATAACCCTCATACTGATTTGAATCAGTATTAAATCTAATTGCTCCAGATAAAGGCAATCCTGGTCTTTCTAAATCAGTTCCTGCTGGAATTACCAAAGAAGTTGTAGCGTTAACGACTACAGAATGAGTTAGTGCTGGATTGAGATTAATATCATTGGTAGCAGTAGAAGAAATCGTGTTATCATCAATGATTAACGCATCATTGACATTTACAGAATCTGTTGTTTTTAGAATTCCAGAAATTGTAAAATTGCCAGTAGAACTATTGAAAGATCCTTTACCAGAACAGAGATCTAGATTTCCATCAATATAAAAGTTATTTGCAGTTGCGTATAATGATCCTGTACTATTAGTAATTGTGTTTAGCGAAATAGTACCGCCAACGATAGTTGGTGCTGTTAGAGTTTGACTGACTCCTCCTGTTGATGCTTGAAAATCACCTGTTTGAATACTTTGCGTTGTTAATTTTCCAGTTAGAACTTCATTCTTAATGATGTCGGAAGAATCAATTACCAAAGCTTCAAGCGACAATCCACTACCAAAAGTAACTGGATTGTTTGTATCAATCGTAAATGTTGCCTCATCATTATCCTTTCCACCTAAATTTGCTAATTCAGCGGAGAAAGCATATAGCGTTGGAGTATCATCTTCAATTTTAATAATATAATTTGTTAAATTTTTAGTAACTCCTGTGGTATATTCGACACCAGCAAATTCTAAAACAGCAGGTCCAGAAGTTAGTGCTACCTTGTTTAGCGTTACATTATTTCCAGAAATTGATACTACTTCAGTATTTGCTAATAGAACTCCAGATCCAGAAAGAAGACTGACCGACATTCCTGGTAAAATACCAGCAGACGATGGTACTGTAATAACCGTGGAAGAATTTGATAATGTTGTTGCAACATTTGTTACAAGACTTGGAGCGTTTGATCCATCTCTGAAAGCACTAAGAGCAAAACCATAAGTAGATAACGAAGAATCAGAAATATCAAAATTATAAGTTGACCCAGAATACAAAGTTAAGTCTGGAGTCATGGATGCACCAGCATCACCTAATGCATAGAAATAATAAGGATCACCAGCAGTACATGTATCAATAGTTCCTACAGTATTTGAAGAACCATCTTCTAATACATCTCCATTATTCAACTGACCACTAGTGTCCTCTAGATATACAGCATCAATAAATCCACCAGTTGAATCAATCTTATAAACTTCATATGGAGCACCACCAGCACCTTCTCCACCAGCAGTTACTAATACGTCTCCAACAGAAATTGCTGAGACTGAAACATTACCTTGGAAAGTTGCCTCAAGAACATTTTTTGAAGTAACTGTATATGAGATATCTTGGACTAAATCTTCTCCATTTACAGATAGAAGATCTCCCTCTTCATATCCAGAACCACCTTCAGTTACAGTAATTGAATCAATGACACCTAAGTTGCCAACTGTGTATGAAAAAGCAGTAACTGGATCGCCAAATGGTGGAGTAAATGATAACGTTGCTGAACCTGCTCCTGTTGGATTTTGGTCCAAAGTTATAATATTGTTTACAGTATCTACAGCTTGAACTGTAGTATTTGCTGCTAAAGTTCCTGTTCCTGACGTTTGTGAAACAGTCATTCCTACAGTGATTGTAGAAGCATCTGTGACAGCGATCTCTGCGTTGTTTGATCGTGGTCCACTAAACCCTAAAGATACAGCGCCAGGTGTAGTTGGCACCGCAGACAAAGTAATTTGAGTTGCGCTATCTACAGATAGAACAGTTGTATTTGCTGCTAATACTCCAACATTTGTCTCAGCATCACCAAATACGGTCATGCCCGCAGCAATGCCTGAAGTGCTAGCAACCGTAATTTGTGCTGTAGCACCAAGAGTAGATGTTACTCCATTAACTGTTCCACTTAATGTTGTAGTAATTCCTGTTTGTGTAGTTGGTAGAGTTAAAACATCCCCAGCTTGATATCCAGTTCCGTAAGCTGAGAATGAAAAATCTCGAACTACTCCAGGAATTCCATCAACACGGTACTGGAATCCGCCACCAGCTCCAACACCATCAAAGTTTGCGCTAACAGAAAGAATATCTCCATTTATATAATTTTGTCCATGGTCTACAATAGCAACGTCAAGAATTGCTCCAGCGGCATCAACTAAAATATTTGCTAATGCTCCAGTACCAGATCCGCCAGTTAATGGTACATCGACTCCGTTAAAGTTTGCTACATAACCACTACCGTTGTTGGTAATTGTTCCGCCAATGCCATCTACAGTAAAAGAAACTGTTGCTCCTGTACCATTGCCGCCTTCTAGTAAAACAGATCCAAAAGAACCATTGGAATAGTTTTGACCAAAATTACTTACTGTTCCACTATATGCAATGACATATACTAATAATTCTGCATCTGCCCCAGATCCTCCAGTAACAGGAATATCTGCATAGATACCTTCTTGATATCCAGATCCACCATTACGAATGGTAGTACCAGTAGTAAAGATTTGATTTTTTGTTACAGTTAAATCTTTAAAAGATGATACTTTTAAATTTGAATATTCTGCAATTCTTTTTTGATCAGATACAAATCCAAGAGTTTTTGTTCCAGATCTATAGATGCCTAAAAAATTATCTGTTTCAAAAGATAAAGACGGATTACTGATAGTACCGTCTCCTAGTTTTAGATTGCCAGTAGTTAAATCAGTACCACCACCAGTAACATTGAATAATCTGGTTCCAATCTCATTAATTTTGACCCTTTGTTGTTCAAAGGTGTCAGTACGTGCGACGTTAATTGCTGGCATTTTTTACTAACTCTCTAAGTAGGGACTTGATTTCAGAGATTTCATCCTTCAACATATTTATGTCTTCCAACGCGGAATTCAAGTGCTTTAGTTTACGTCTTGCTTCAATAGCAGAACTGTCGTGATTCAAGATGGCACCTGTGGTCTCGTCTCTAACGAGACCATCATGTCCTTCAACTTTGATATAACTCATACGCGGAAATTAGAAAGCGGCAACAGCACGGATGTCTTGAATCTTAGGAACATATGCTGGATCTACTCCCTTCATTACAAGTTTGATTGCGAATGAAGAGAATTCAGGCAATCCAGATACACTATACTTGAGATCTTGATATGAAGATTGCTTTTCAATAATACTTGAGATTGTATTTTCGGAACTAGCAATTTCTAGTGAATCTGGTTGACCATTATCATTAAAGTAGAACCACTCAGCATCTTCGAAGTTTTCTTGACTTGATGCTCTCTTATACTTGTAAAGAACTTCGATGTTCTCGATATTCTTAACATTAGCAAGTAGATGAACATCAATTGCCGTAGCAGGATTTGTGATGTATACTTCCTTAGTAACATACTTCGCGATAGAAGAACTATTCTTAGAAGTATCTTCAGCAACAAAATCGACACCTGAACTATATTCTACCTTTGCTACTTCCATGAAGAACGCTTCATCATCTGGTTGATTTGGGTATGAAATAATATCACCAACACGGAAGATATCAGCAATCTGATCTGTTACTTCATTTGTTCTAGCATATAGATTACTATCAATGATTCTAGCATTGTAATCATCATTGATTGGTTGAATATCAGTTCTTAGAGTCAATACTCTGGTTGTTCTGTTCCAGACAACTGACTTGCCAGTAATTCTATTATCATAAGTCTCAAGAATCTTAGATTCAACTGGATTACGAGCAACAATAGTAATTGACTCACCAGCAGCAGATTGAGTAGAGCTATTAATGATAGGAGTTACTAAAGATGGTGTAGAACCAATAGTAACAGTAGGTGCAGATTGTGTATTGGCATACTGTGTTAATTCAACTTCTTCACCAATG
>MDSZ01218963.1_pt1 | contig 10956 bp, 8 predicted proteins | sample 811201 | NCBI WGS metagenome assembly MDSZ01 (sample SAMN05326647, study PRJNA326480) | marine metagenome | isolation source: seawater | place: Indian Ocean: North | collected 2010 | reverse complement strand
TGTTGTTGTTGTTGTTGTTGTTGTTGTTGTTGTTGTTGTTGTTGTTGTTGCTGCTGCTGCTGCTGCTGCTGCTGCTGTTTCTGGTATTGTACCAAGAGTTCCGCAGCTTCTATATCTTTCGTGTCATTGATCGTCTCCCGCGGCGACGAACTTTTCTTCGATAACCTCGAAGGCGCCGCTTTTGTCGATTTTTTCCCACCACTGTTCTTTTTCCCACTCGCACTTTTATCTTCTGCGGCAACTGCAGCTTTCGTGCCATCATTCATGTTCGGAAACACCATCGACATCGGATCAATCGGCAATGCTACCGTTTCCACGCCTACATTTTTGTTCTCGTTTTGTTTGATGAACGATTGAAATGCCGAGCGCGACTCAGACCTTCGTAACTTGACGCGATCTGCATCGCTTGTTTGTTCGTTACCATCGTTACCATCGTTGCTACTCCCGTCGACTTTATTATGCGATTGCGGCGGTAACGCGAGTTCGAGAACGGCCGTTGGACCGCCATGAGCGCGTACGAGTTGCACCGACAAACCCGAAAAGAGTTTCTTTTGTTCCGAGGAAGGTAAAATTTTTGAGGCGAGGTCCGAAGTCTTTGGCGCCGAGGTTTCTGGTTCTTCTTCTTGCACCGGTGCCGTCGCGAGATCTCGCGCAGATACTGCTGCTGGTTGTGGCGCAACAGTCATCGTTGTTTTCATCTTCTCCTTTTCCGACGCATCTTCTTTTTTCTTTCTCTTCTCTTCTACTTCGTCGTCGTTTTCGGACATTCCTCTCTCGACGTGGACGAGACCGCCGGATTCTTTCGCCGCGAGTTTAAACGTCGAAGGATCGTCCAAGCTGCCCGAATCTTTTTCCTCCGAACCACTATTGTTGTTATTGTTGTTATCGTTCTTCGTCGTTGTCAACAACAAAGACGAACTCGACGAACTCCCGTTCGACGGCAATCTGTGATGCGTCCCGACTACGCTCCTACACACATCCTTACTCAATGGCTTCTGTAAAAACCCCTCTGCGCCAATCGCATGCGCTTTACTCTCATTCAAAACCTCCCCAGTTGCTTCCAAATGGTCGCTCACCGACATCACTATTATCGGCACTTCTTTCAATTTCGGATTCTTTGATAAAATCGAGCACAACTCGATCCCGTCCACTTCCGGCATCATGATATCCGTTAATATCAAATCAATCTTCTCGTGATATTTGTTATCTCTGAGCCGTTCTACCGCTTGTTTTCCGTTGCTCGCGTTCGTCACTACCGCTCCGGCTTGCGTCAGCATGGACGTGATGATTAAAGACGTCGGGATGTCGTCCTCGACGAGGAGAATTCGTAGTTTTTGTTCTTCCTCGGTACATTTTGATGATGCATTTTTTGTCTCTTTTTTCGTTGACTCTTTCTCCTCTTCTGCCACCTCGCGCGGCTTTGATCCAACGACGATCGTCGGACTTCGACCACTCTCGTTCTTCTCGTCTTCCTTTTCCTCTCCTCCTTTTCCATCGTTCTCCTCCGTCATTCTCCGCTGTTTTCGCCCGACGCCTCCGGTCGTCGTCGTCCCCGCGTTTTCCAAAACGGACAAAGACGAATGTGGATTCGCACTCGCAAAATCCCCCTCGTGTGCCCGCGCAGCGGTTTTGGAGCGCGTCGATCGGCGCATCCCTCTTCCTTTTTGGGAGGGAGAGAGAAAAAAATAATACACCGCGGAGCACGCGCGCGGCCAATGCTCAACGATACGATCGAAGTGGTCGCAAAAGCGCCTCAAAAGCCCAGAAAGTTTTGAGAGGATTGGATGATTAATGTGAAGAAGAAAGAAAGAAAGAAAAGCGTGTGGATCGGAGAGATATTTTTGCCAGATCTTTTTCGTTTTTGTGGGCAGAAACGACTTTCGAAAGTTTGGACTTTTTTTTTTTTTTTTGGACAACAACAAGAACAGGGAAAAAATGACTCTTTTTTAGAAGGAGCGCTTTTATCCAGAAGAAGACTACATGAAAACAATGCGTACTACATTTTACACGTCTTCGTGGCACCAGGAAAAGAGAGAACAAAAGAGATCGCAAACGAAAAAAAAAAAGAAAAAAAAGAAGAAAAACGACCACATTTGTGTGCACTCTTATATGACTGTTTCGTTGCGCTCGTAAAAAAGTACTACTACTACTACGCTCTTTTGTTGGAACACCAACGAAAAAACAACAAGGAGTCTCACTTCTTCGCGCGTACACGTTTGCCTCTCTTCTTTTTCTCCCTTTTGTCTCGAAGAGGCGCGATTACGTCGTCGCGTTCGGGGCGTCTCTGACGTGCGCGCGCAACTTTTCGAGCAAGTGTTCGGTTTCGACTTTGGAGACTAACAAGTTCAAGCTCGTTTTGCCTTTCCAACACGTGATGGCGAATTCGGATCGAAAGGCGTTGAGTTTTTGGACGTCTTCGTCGCGAAGTAAACAGACTAAGGAGCCTTGAGAGCAACTTTCGACTTGTCTTCGAGTTTCTGAGTCGGTGAAACTTGGTCGCGGCGTGAATTTGGATCCTTCCGGTACGGGTTCGTTTTCAACCAACGCCAAACCTCTCAGTTTGAGGATTTGAAGGAGTTCGGGAATAGTGATCGTGATGGCTTGTTTCGTCATGAACGGCAAGGTCAAGAACAAACCGTCTTGGTTTAATCGGTAGTTGCACGAGCTCAAAACTTTCGAGTCCGCGCCGAAATAAGAATCTTTATCGTCGACCAAGTTTTGTCGTTCAAAGACTTTTAAACCGATGGAAGTTATGCGCAAACTTTCTCTCGTATCGGCGGCGATGTACTGTCGCAAGTTTGGCGTGACGTAATACAAGCGTTTCGGTTTGTTCCCTTCCGCGGTTCTCGTGACACAGTTTTTCTCGATTTCGAACGAATGGATGCCGTACTTTTCGTTGATTGGATCGACGACGTCTGAGGAATTCACCGGCGCCACGCCGTCGAACCCTTTCCTTCCCGGTCTCGTTTGGTCTTGGCCGTGCGCGTTGACGAAAAGTAACGTGCCATCTTTCGGGTCGCGAACGTACTTCTTCTTCGGCGCCTTCGGTTGTTCCACAGTTAAAGAGAGCGAAACGTGATCTCCAGAGTCACTCGACGGCGGGTACACAAAATGGCACTTCACTTCTGCCATGCCTAAACCTCTATACTTTGAAAACTCCCTCGTTTTCGACTTTTTACTCTCTTGGCCTTTCGCCTCGTTTTCGATTTGCGTCTCAACTTCCGGATCCAACTCTCTCACCTTATCGAACACGGCGACGAAGAAACCACCGGTATCGGAATGGTGCGGTAAAATCCTCAAGCAATTTTCAATTGGGATGGTATCTAAAAATTCTTTATCCGGGAACATGGAACTCGCGACGACTTTTTCATTCTTCTCGTGCGCTTCCTCCACCGAATTCAATCGACAGTTCGATTTCCCCCAAACTTGCCAATCTCTCAACCCATTCGAACGTTTTAGCTTCGGTAGTTCGTTACTCACGTCCACCAGCCTCAACGCGCCGTTCGTCGCTTTCATCAATGACATCACCACGGCTTCGTTTTCAACCGGGTTAAACGAACACGTGGAATACACCATCCTACCACCAACTTTCAAAATCTGCGCGGCTCTTTTTGCGATTTTGATCTGCAACGAGTGCAGACCGTTCCCGAACCCGCCGTGCCATCGAGACCAAATATCTGGCGCTTTCCGCATCGTTCCATCTCCGCTACACGGCACGTCGCACAAAATCGAATCAAATTTAAAATCATCCCGAGCGTTCCCGGGTTCTCCTTTAATCACTGGAAAATTCTGCCCCTCGTGATTAGTCACCAACAAACACGGCGAATTCGCGCGTTTCGTTTGGTGCGTCAACAAATTACACCGCTTCAAATCCGCGTCGTTGGCGACGACAAAACCAGTCGGCATTTTCGCCGATAACTCTGCTTTTTCTCCATTCGTGCCAAAACTTCCAAAGCTCGCGTCGTAACTCTCAAAATCTCTGTGCAACGCCTCTAAAACCTGAAATGTCTTCGATCCGGGCGCAGCGCACATGTCAAAAACCTTATGGTGTGGTTCAACTTTCAAAAACTGCGTCGGTATCATCGACACGACTTCTTGCCTAGTAATCGAACCAAACTCTTGGCCGGATTTGAGAAACTCGTGCAACGACTTCAACTGCGGAACGGATCGTAACTGTAACCTCGAGTAACTAAATTGCCACGCGCCAGAATCTGGATACCACTCGACCGCTTTCGGTGGTTTGACGTCTTCTAATCCAGCTCCGGATAAAGTCGCGAACTCGTTCTTCACTCGTTGCTTGATTCGACTGTTGGCGTAATCGTAGCAGTAGCAATAGAACCACAAACGGAGGCGGCGGCGGCGGCGGGGAGAAGAATTAAAGGCGGTGAGTACGCGACGAACGCAACATCTTCTATCAATCGAGACCTTTCGTCCCTCTCGCGGTGAGGCGGTGAGACACGAGCGGTACTCTTTTCGACGCTCTCGCTCGCGAAAAAGGACGCAAAAACACGAAATACTTTTGGCGCCGCGAGATGTACACACCTGGCAAAATTCCCCACGCCGTTGATTCGAAAGCTGGACGGCAAATCCGTTTTCAACACTCGCATCAGCTGCTCAAACTCCTCGTCGGACGCGCATATCTTCTGCGCTTTGTAGTACTTTTCGAAGTGCTCGTTTTCCCGGACGTATTCGGTCGCGCCGTATTTGCCCTCGCCGTTCTTCTTTCGGTCGTGGTGGGGTCCGCCGCCTCTTCGCGGTCGCTTCCCTTTCGGCTCTTTGTCCCAAGTGTTGCTTCGATTGGATCGCTTAAAGTCGCGCTTCTGGACCCTCCGCTCGCTGGGATTGGACTTGCGCTTTTTATTATTAGTATCGAACCCCATTTCGCCTTGGTGTGTCCACGCGCGGGGGCAAACGAGTCAAAAGTTTTATGTTTCGTGCGGTCGCCAAAGAAAGCGAGAGAGGAATGAACGCGCGAAATTATGTGGCGGCGCAGAAGGCAAAAAGAGGACAAAAAATACACCCACAAAATACTTTACTATACATTACAAATACCCGCCTCTGGTGAACACACCGCAGACGAGAAGGCTTACGACGCTCCCAAAGGCGATTCCAGCGGAAAGCATGGTACCGAGAAACGCACCTTCTTCGCTCTTTTGATCGTCGCGCGCCGTCGGCGAAGAGGAAGGAAGCGGGTTTTCTATTTCGACGCCTTCGTTTGTGACGCGCGACGCGCCAGAAGAGAGCGTTTGCGGTCCGAGCGCCATGCTGCACGCGGCGTTGAAACCGTTGGTGAAACCTAACGAGAAAATGAAGAGGATCGGAAACACGTCCAAGGAGAAGACTCGAGGGATGCGCCAGCCGGATCGATTCACGTTGCACGAAGCGAGTACGGGAACGAAGACTATTCGGTACAGACTTCGTCGGAACGCGACTTGACCTTTGACGTTTTGTAACCCTCGAGCCTGAGCGTAAGAGGAACCTTCAAAGACGCGTCCAGAGAGGTCGCCGAGGTTAAAAAGAAGGAAGAGGAAGGCGGTCCAATAGTCGCCACCGGCGCTGGATGCGTTGCCGCTATCACCGCTGCTGCTATTGCTCCTCATTTCCGCGCGAGTAACTATGGACGATGTGATCGCGGGAAATGCGGTGAGCGTCACCGTAAACGTGAGAAATACGGCGAAACGAAAGAGCCACGTCTCCTTTCGAATCGGTAATACATCAGCGGCACCCTCGGCTGACATTCCTCCTCGCTCTCCTACTTCTTCTCTTCCAGCTAATGCTACTGCGCCCGAAGAAGACGAAATCGCAGAAGCGCTCACGAGACGCGCGTTTGACCTTTCTTCTTCGACTTTGTCCTCTAAATCATTTCCAGCCGGAACATTATTTGCTTCCTCTTCCTCCTCGAGTATTGCGACTGGCGCGTATTGCTGCCTACTCACATTACCATCGTAACTATTATTATCATCACCAAAATACGACGACGACGCCTTCATCTCCAAAACTAATTCCCTCCCGCCTTTCGCGCACAGCAAACACGCCACCCCGCTCAAACCAAAATACAAAGCCGCGAAATTAAACCCGCTACACGTCAACGCCACCAAACTCGCGAGCACGCCGCTCAACGCTTGCCCGCTCACCACCGCCGTCGAAAACTTCCTTTCGCGCGTCGCCGCCAACGCGAACGATCCAAACTGCACCAAACCGGTAAATATACCAAACAAAACTAAATTGAACGTCGCGAAAGAGACGACGACCGTGCCTTTTGCCGTGTCGTCCAACGCGAGTGAAGCGGTCGCGAAGAAACACACCGCGCACGCCAAGAGAGGATACGTCGTCAACCGGTCGTACGTGACTCTCTTGTTGGGGTTGTCAAACACTCGCATCCGATTCAACGCGAGTAACGTCGCCAAGTTTGTCGTCGTGTACCAAAAGCTGAACGCGTTTTCGAACGAATCTTTCGTAAACCACCCTTCTTCGCCGCCAGTCGTATTATTATTGGTACTCCCAGCGGCACCATCATCGTCGCGCCGAAGTAAAGTCGCATCGAAGTACGTCTTCGCGGTGATGAAGACGTTGAACGGGAGCAACGTCCCGACACCGAGAAGGAAAAACCGGACGAGATTTGTATCTAGTATCGTCGTGGTGGTCATCGCCGTCGCGTCCTCGAGCGTCGTCGTCGTCGTCGTCGTCGTCGTCGCCATCGTCTGATGTGTCGTCTCTGTTTCTCTCTCTCTCTCTCTCTCACGTCGCGCGCATCAAAACTCTCTTTCTCTTCAACTGTTTGTTTAAGGTCTTCGTTTTTGTTCTTAGGGTTTAGGGTTTGGTGGTTGTAATTGGAAGAAGAAGAAGAAGAAGAAGAAGAGGGAAAGCGCGACAAAACGTGACGCGATGATGCTTCGCGCGCGCTCGACGACGACGACGACGACGACCGCGACGACAACCGCGTCGTCGTCATTTTCCAGCAAAAGAATATCGCCAAAGCCGCTTTTGCTCGATGGGAAAAGAAGACGACAAAGAAAACACCAGAACATCATCTTGGCAACAAATAATGCATTGCTTTCTCCCTCAAAATTGCGTTCGGGAAGAACACCTGTACAACACCCTTTAGTTGGCGTCAAAGTCGTCGCGAAAAAAGCGACGACGACAAAGTCGACTTTTTTGACCGACGCGTTGGTGCCGAGGAGGGGTGCATCGGTCCCCGCTCTGCGAGCGACGCGGGACGACGGCGACGACGTGCCGTTCGGCTATACTCGCCTGGACGTCATCTTAATCGGAGGAGGGGTGACTGGTTTGGGATTCGCGGCGTATTACGGATTGCAAGAGTTTGCCGGGTTCGACGCGCAGTGGGCCGGGAACGTCGTGCAGCTGACGTTTGTGCTGTTGCTGACTTTATTGTGGGTTGGGAGCTACGTGCAGAGAGTGTTTAATAAAGACATGACGTACGGGAAGCAATTGAAGGAGTACGAAGAAGCGGTGATGCAAAAGAGATTGGAGGAGATGCCGGAGAGCGAGTTGATGGCGTTGATGGACGAATCGGAAAAGAAAGAGAGATAAACGCACCGCTACAACTTTAATAATGCATTCATTTCTACCATCTTCATATTGAATCGTCGCTATCTTTTTCATTTTCCTCCCTTTTTACCATCTTCTTGCCTTTCTCGATGTCTAGTCGCAAGACCAAAAACGCCGGGATTATAGTCATGCACAGAATGTACCAGAACGAACGCCGCAAGTTGCCACTGCTGTTGGCCATTATGGATATGACTAACGGTCCAACCCAAGAACTGCCTTTATCCGTCAACTCGAAGAAGCTGAAAAACTCGCTCTCTCTGTGCGGCGGGATCAACTCGCAAAACAACGTTCGCGAGAAGGATTGAATGGCGCCTAAATTTAAGCCAAACCAAATGGCGAGAAAATACGCTTCCCAACTGTTTCGAAAACCGATGGAATCAGAAACGTAGCCGAGCAAACCCCATATGGGTAACAAAGAGATTGAGAATAATGCGGAAACCACCATAGCTTGATTTGAGGCGTTCAATTTGTGCTTGATAAAGAGGAAGAGAAAGTTTCCAACCGCGGCGGATAAGGGCGCCAACAACGCGATCAAGAACAAACCGGTCGTCCCCGTGCACATGTCTCTTTGCGCGTATAAGACGCCTAGACCTGCGATGGTGGAAAAGCCATCCGTGTACGCAAAGTACAAAATCAGAAACGAAAACGTCACCGGAAACTTTGATTTTGCCTCAGCGATGGTCTTTGCAAATCTGCCCAAAGAGTCTCTCATTTTTGCGAGCTCTGTCATCGTCGGCGTCGGCGTCGCCTGCGTATCGTCTTCTTCCTTGCTGTCATCTCGTAACTGTTCGCAAAAGTACACGCCAAAACCTAACCACCACACACCCGCCAAGACGATGCACCATCTAAACGATGACGATGCTTTGTCATCGCTCGCGTCTTTGGCGGAGCCGCCGGAAAGGAACAAGACGACTAAAGATAACAGCAAGCCGAGAACACCACTCATATACCCCGCGGCGTAACCTTTCGTGCTCAATTCGTTTTCATAATCGTGATCTTCGTCCTTCCCTTCCGATAAAACCTCCTCGCTCTCTTTCGCCAAAATCGGCAAGAACGCGTTGTAATAAATAACTGACAAACCGTACATGGTGTTGCTAAACACGGCTAAAATAGCCGCTACAACGTGTTTATACCTCGCGTGTCGTTCGCTAAACACCGCGAAAACGAGTAAACTCACTCCGCCCAAAACTGTCGTCATTCGTAACCCTTTCTTCCTGTACCCCGTATCGCCTCTCGCGCCGTATAACGCAAACACGAGTAACTGCGAGATGCAACTAAAACTGATAATCACAAACGCGAACGAGGATGGACGGAACCCACCGGATACGCGAACGACTTCCACATCTTCGCAGTTTTCTCGGTTCGTTCCTGGACCTGTTTGAATGAGAAAAAACGTGTGAGCGTTTGCATCGCGCGCAAAAGATACACAAAAAATATCTCTTAACCGTTCCTCCTTTTTAACGAAACGAACGAAATTATTGTACTACGCGTTGCTCATCAACACGCGCTGCTCTAGCTCTGAGAGCGTTTCAACGACACCGAAAACAGCGTAAAGAGCGAGAGAAACCATCCTTTCGACGTACCCGAACACAGCAAATTCCCCTCTCCAACGCGACACTCCATACATTTCTCGCTGTACTCTTCCTCCAGATTCGAACACGTTTGCGGCTTCGTCTTTCCACGCCACGCTTCCGCTTCGGCGTAGGCATTCAAAACTAAAGGGAGAAACGTCGCGATAGCGACGGTGGCGTAACAGGAGTTCGCAAAATCGTACCCAATCCACGCTTTGCGCTCCTTGATGAGCTTTGCCTTGTCTTCTTGTTCGTCGGCGCCCATCTTTTTTTTTAGTAAGAAAGGGGGAGTCCAATTGTGTCGACCAAAGAAAATGTTTGTCGACAAAATAAAAAAGCGTAAAGACTCAAAGCTGCGACATCTATCAATCCCTCTCTATATACGTAAATACATGTGCACTCTACAATAGCTACGCGTACGCTATGTCCCTCTCTGTGTCTTTCTCTCTCTCTCTCTCTCTCTCTCTCTTTCTCTCTTCTTTTCCTTCTTCGAATTAAACTCGTTTGGAGACTAAGACGAACCCGGTCCTGTCCAAAAACGGGTAATCGCCGATAAAGACGTCCAACTCTGGGATGTATGCCTCTCGAATCGCCACAAAGTCTCGGAATAAATCGTCATCCGAGGACACTAGAAGTTCACACGCGTCTCCAATTTGCACGTCGTCATATCTTCTTTCATTTGGTATGCGAAAGGAGACTTCGAACGAGGAAATCGGGTCGATGAAATCAATCACGAGCATTTCGCTCATCGCCCTTCGATTTCTCGATTTTCTTCGATTTTGCTCGAAGGTTTTCGGGAAAACCGGGACGACTTCTACGTTTTTTACTTCTGGTCTCCATAAACCGACAAACTCACCCGCGCGAGCCGCGGAATTTCGTCTCGCCGCCAACGCGATGGGCGCCCAGAGAAAGAATGTCGCAAACGGTACTTGCAACGCCGTCCCAATTTCAAAGTCGTTGATGGTGGAACACAAAACGATGCCGAGTATCGAAATAGCGACGCGTTGCATGGCCGTGGCGGTGGTGCCCCAAAAGTACCCGTATTGATTGGAAGTTGCTGCTATGGGGAGACACTTTTCCACTTCGCCGTTGGTTAATAAGGTTACGTTTGGAAGCGGCGCGTTCCCGGGTTCTCGTTTGTTTCTGTTTCTCCTGTTGTTCCTATTTTTAGGAGACGAGAAAGAAAAAGAAGAAGATCGTCGTTTTCTTCCTCGTCGTTCGTACCCGTTTTCTTCTGCTCGCGCATCATCGTATTCATCATCATCATCATCAGTATCATCATACATAGACGAATACCGCTCTCTGTACCCTTTTTTTGGCCCAACGAAACCCCTCGCATTTTGTATTCTTTGAGAAGAAGATGATGATGATGATGATGAAACAGAAGACGAAGACGAAGACGAAGCCTTAGAAAATCGCGTCTCATCTTTTCCTCGCACGCCTCCTCCGAATGTGCCGTCGTCGTCGTCGTCGTCGTCGTCGTCGTCGTCGTCGTCGTTGAATACTCCCCCTAAATTTGCCTCGTCGCGACCCGCAAAATTGAACGTTTTTCTTCTGCGAGTACTACCCCTCTTCACGCGAGAGAGCCCGATATGGCACGCGCTCTCGCGGCTACTCAATCCCCGTCTCCTTCTTCTCTCTTCGTTCCGAGCGGCGTCATTTCGCGTAAACCTGCGACGCGATACGGGTGAGAAAAGATGCGCTGAAATGGATGCGAACATTTTTCCCCCCCGCCGTCAAAAAAAAAAAATGAAGCAAAAGTACACAAATTCCGGCAAGACGAGAAAAAAATACGCGAGCGAAGATGTATATAAAT
>MDSZ01122790.1_pt1 | contig 10956 bp, 11 predicted proteins | sample 811201 | NCBI WGS metagenome assembly MDSZ01 (sample SAMN05326647, study PRJNA326480) | marine metagenome | isolation source: seawater | place: Indian Ocean: North | collected 2010 | reverse complement strand
GGTGCTGATGGGATTATGATTCACAGTAAAGAAAATTCACCAAATGAGATTAAGTCTTTTATAAAAGAATTCAGATCAATTGAAAAGGATGTGCCACTTATTGTCGTGCCCTCAACATATAATTCAATAACAGAGGAAGAATTAATTGAACTTGGTGTCAATGTTGTAATTTATGCAAATCATCTTTTACGAAGTGCATATCCACACATGGTCACGGCTGCGAAAAGAATATTACAAAATCAAAGATCTTTAGAAACAGACGACATTTGTTTACCAATCAAAGAGATTTTAACATTAATACCAACACCGGATGACTAATGAAAGAAAAATTTTATGAAATAAATGAAAAAGTTGATCTTTTTGTAGGTGTACCAGATAGTCTTTTAAAAGATTTTATATCAGAAATAGACAATACAAATAAAACACATATCATAGCCGCAAATGAGGGTCATGCAGTTGCCATTGCGTTTGGTGCTATGCTAGCAGGAAAAGTTCCGTGTGTTTATTTACAAAATTCAGGATTAGGAAACATTATTAACCCGCTAACCAGTTTATGCATACCCTCTAAACTGTGCCCCCTGTTGGTAATTGGTCACAGACATACATTGCCACAGCATAAAATCATGGGTGAAGTAGATAAACAAATATTAGATTTAATTGGATATGAGAATTTTATTTTGATCACTGGTGATAACAATGTTAAGTAGAAAAGAGGCGTTACTTTATATTATAAAAAAACACGGAAAAAGCGCTATTTATATTGCACCTACTGGATTTTTATCTCGTGCTATGTATGAACTGTTTCCAGAAAAAGAAAATGTTTTTTATATGCAGGGCAGTATGGGCTTGGCACCTGGGATAGGATTAGGGCTATCCTTGTTTACGGAGAGAGACGTAGTTGTTATAAATGGAGATGCGTCACATATAATGCATCTTGGATTAACTCACACGATTCGTGACTATGCTAAAGAGAATTTGTCTGTTTATATTTTAGATAACGGTTGTCATGAATCGGTAGGTGGCCAGCCTTGTTCTCAATTAGAAGAATCATATGTTGGGGTAACAGAGATAATAAAAATCTCTAAGGATGGAAAAACGCCAAGAGTTGGAATAGGATTTGAAGAAAATGCCAGAAACATTATTAGTATGCTCTCCATCGACTAGAAATTATTTACCTCAGTATAAAAGAGTACACATTGTAAAAGGTGCCCCACAGAAACAAATTTTAGATTTGTTAAATTCTGAGATTGATGTTGTTGCTATTGGTGGAGGTGCAGTTATAGACACTGCAAAAATAATATCTGCAAACCCCATTACCTGCTATCCTACTACTGCTGCTGGATCTGCTTGTACCTCACACTCAGTGTGCTGGGATGGAACAAAAAAACTTTCTATAAAAACAAAATTACCTTCTATTGTCAGAGTTGAGGAAGAATATGTAAAAAATTTGCCTTTAATAGTTAAGGAATATACAACTTATGATGTGATTAGTCACTGCTTAGACAGTTTATGGTCAACAAATAAAACAAAAGAAAGTATCAAATACGCGGAATCTGCATTATCAATTTTAAAAAACAAATACACTAATGTAGAATTAATTAAAGCAGGAAATTTAGGTGGAAAGGCAATACAAATATGTCCCACCACTATACTGCACTCTTTATCATATCCTTTGACTGCATATTACAATATTTCACATGGAAAAGCACTGGGGTATCTTCTTCCAAGAATTTGTAATTTTTTTGAGTTTGATTTGTCTCATTATAATAATTACTCACCTATAGAGTTAAATAATATAGACTGGGATTTAATCTGCACAGAAGCATTGAAATATGATAAAATCTACAATGTAAAAAAACAAATAAACAAAAATACACTGACAAGTATTTTAAAAGAATAATTGACAATATTGTCGTCATGTGTTAAAATAATAATAACGATTTAAGGATTTATAAATGAACATTTTAATAACTGGTGGTGCTGGATATATTGGTAGTGAATTAGTGCAACATTTTTTAGACGATGGGCATGAAGTTACGGCTTATGATAATCTAATGTATGATTGTACCTCTCTCTTAAGATATACAACTAATAAAAAATTTAACTTTGTAAATGGGGATGTAAGAGATTTTAAAAAGTTAAAACCTCATATGGATAAATCTGATGTAATTATTCCATTAGCAGCGTTAGTTGGATTTCCATTGTGTAGAGATAATCCCCGCGATGCCGAAGAAATTAATTTTGGCGCGAATAAATGGATTGCAAAAAACAAATCAAACGAACAAATGGTGATATATCCTTGTACAAATTCTGGATATGGAAAAAACGAAGGCATTTGCACTGAGGATTCTCCACTGAGACCTGTTTCATTATATGGTGTAACCAAGGTACAAGCAGAGGATGTTTATAAACAGGTAGAAAATCACGTTACGTTCCGCTTTGCCACCGTATTTGGTCCTTCATCGAGAATGAGAACTGATTTGCTTGTTAACAATTTTGTACTCAAGGCGCTAAGGGATAGAGTTCTTGTTTTATATGAATGTGAGTTTATGAGAAACTATTTACATATTCAAGACGCTTGCAGATCTTTTAAATTCATTGTTGACAATTGGCAAAATTGTAAAAATGAAACATATAATGTCGGTCACGATGAAATAAACATGAATAAACTGCAATTAGCAAAGAGAATTCAAAATCAAATACCTTTAGAAATTATAAAGGCAGAGTTTAATTCAGATCCTGATGTAAGAGATTATGAAGTTAGTAGCAAAAAGATATATGATAAAGGATTTGTTTGTGAAAACAGTCTTGATTTGGGCATAGAGCAACTTATTAAATCATATGAGATAATTGAGTCTCCATGGTTTGCAAATTACTGAGGAAATATGAAAAAATTAGATGCACTGTTCGTCCATCCAAGTGCGGCGTACAAAGTTTATCAAAAATTAGCAGATAGACATTCTGCAATTGAACCACCAATTTGGGCTGCAATGTTAGCAAATCATTGTAGGTCAAGGGGTTTTGGTGTTGGAATATTAGATACTGAGGCAGAAAGAATTGATGCCATTGAAGCCGCAAATACAGTGGTTGATATAGATCCAAAACTAGTGTGCATTGTTGTTTACGGTCAACAACCCAGTGCATCTAGTCAAAATATGGAAGGTGCAATTGATTTATCAAAACAAATAAAATTATTAAATCCTGAAATAAAAATTTTGATAGTGGGACCACATGTTGCCGCACTTCCTATAGAAGTTTTAAGTAATGAGCCGTCTGTAGACTTTGTGTGTCAAAACGAAGGCGTATATACTATCAGTAATTTGTTACATGTGGAAGATAAGACAAAAATAGAATATCTTAAAAAAGTTGATGGATTGGGATTTAGAGATGATCAAGGGGACGTAATATTAAATAAAATATCCCCTATTGTTGCTAAAGCCGATCTTGCACATGATTTACCTGGCATGGCTTGGGATCTATTACCTGATATAAAAAAGTATCGAACTGCTGGCTGGCATTCTTGGTCAAATAATTCTGAAAAAAGCCCATTTGCTGCAATTTATACAAGCCTTGGTTGTCCATATAGGTGCTCCTTCTGTATGATTAATATTATCAATAGAACAAAACAGGGCAATAATATAGCATCTGCTGATAGCAATACATTCCGTTTCTGGGAGCCAGAATTCATGATAAAGCAATTTGATCAGATTGCGGAGATGGGCGTGAAAAATGTTAAAATAGCAGATGAATTGTTTGTGTTAAATCCAAGACATTTTTTAAAAATATGTAATCTTATAATTGAACGAGGTTATGATTTTAATATTTGGGCATACGCCAGAATTGACACATGTAGACCAAAATATTTAGAGACTTTAAAGAAAGCCGGTGTTAATTGGCTTGGTTTGGGAATAGAAAATCCAAACACAGTGTTACGAAAAGAAATTCACAAAGATGGTTTTAAAGAAGTCAAAATTACTGATATAATACAGAATATGAAAGATGCTGAAATTGGGATCGGTGCCAATTATATATTTGGGCTTCCCAAGGACAATCACGAAACAATGCAACAAACATTTGAATTTGCACAGTCAAATTTAACTTCCATGGTGAATTTTTATTGCGCCATGGCTTACCCAGGTAGCCCATTACACCTTACAGCACGACAAAATGGGTGGACACTGCCTGACAAATATGTAGGGTACAGTCAACACTCATATCACACCTCTAATTTACCAAATGAATATCTTTCAGCATCTGAGATATTAAAATTTAGAGATGAGGCGTGGATGAAATATCATACAAACCCTGCTTATTTGGATTTGTTAGAGAAAAAATATGGTCTCGAAGCCAAAAATAATGTCATCGAGACTTCAAAAATAAAACTTAAAAGAAAATTATTAGGAGATTAAATTGTCAGCAAACGATAGAAATAAGGTCACAATTTTAAAATTGAGAAGACAGAAGAGAGAGAAAATTCCAACAGTTATGACGACTGCATATGATTATCCACAGGCAAGAATTGCTGATGGTGCAGGAGTTGATGCTATTTTGGTTGGTGATTCACTGGGAATGACAACACTTGGTCATAAAACAACCATTCCCGTAACGATGGATCAGATGATCAGTTCTTGTGAAGCAGTTGCCAAGGGCGCTAAGAAAGCATTTTTGATAGGTGATATGCCATACATGTCATATCAGGTTTCGGATGAAGAAGCAGTTTATAACGCTGGTAGATTCGTCAAAGCGGGAATGGATTGTGTTAAGGTTGAAGGCGCTATGACTGATAGAATTAAAGCAATTGCCGACTCTGGTATAATGGTCATGAGTCACTTAGGATTAACCCCACACACAAGAGCCAAACTTGGGGGATATCGTGTTCAAGGTAAGACAGCCAAACAGGCTGAAATAATCTTGGAACAAGCAAAGGCACTTCAAGAAGCAGGATGTTCATTTCTTCTTTTGGAGGGCATGCCCCGAGAATCAGCGGACATGATTACCCAAGCACTTGATATCCCGGTATATGGTATCGGAGCAGGAGATAAGGTTAATGGACAATTGGTTATTTTTCATGATTTGATGGGTTTATTTTGGGAATTCAAGTCTAAATTTGTTAAACGATACTGCGAGGCAGGTCAAATCATGCAATCAGCATTAAAACAATATGCTGATGAAGTTCGGAACGGAGAGTTTCCATCTGAAGAAAATTTTTATGCTATTAAAGAAGAAGAATTGGAAAAACTGCTCGGCGGTGGAAATTGGAAACACGATAAGATTATTTATGAAACTGATCAGGGGTTTCCAACTAATCATAGCGTGACTCCAAATACGATCACAAAGAAGAATCAATAATTTACATATTAAAAACTTGGAGAGTTATACATAATGGCTGATAAGATAAAGGTCGCTGATTATATCATTAATCATCTGTCTAATATTGGAGTTACAGATGTTTTTGTTGTATACGGCGCAGCGAATGGTAATCTAATTGATGCATTTACAAGAAATGATAAAATTCAATATGTAGCCACAATGCATGAGCAAGGTGCTGGGTTCGCTGCTGAAGGTTATGCAAAAATATCTAAAAATATAGGAGTGGCGATTGCCACCTCTGGACCGGGGGGTATGAATTTTGTAACCTCCATGGGTAATTGTTTTTATGACTCTGTTCCATGCTTGTTTATGACTGGTCAAATTAAAACAAGATATATGCGTCCAGATAAATCAATTAGGCAAATTGGTTTTCAAGAAGCAGATATGACAGCAATTTGCGCTCCAGTAACAAAATATTCTAAATTAGTTGAAGATCCAAAGAGTATTAAATATGAATTAGAAAAAGCAATATTTTTAGCCAAGAACGGGAGACCCGGACCAGTTCATTTAGATTTGCCTATCGATGTACAAAAAGAAATGATAGATCCAGATGAACTAATAGGTTTTGATCCTGATTTGGCTGAAGTAAATTATAATATTGATAAAGTTAATCAGCAAATAGATAAGTTTTTAGACGATCTAAAGAATGCAAAAAGACCTTGCCTTATGATTGGCGGAGGTGTAAGATTAGCAGATGCAGAAAAAGAAATATTAGAATTAGCAGAGACTCTAAAAATACCATGTTTTCCAACTTGGAATGCATTAGATATTATAGCGTCCGATTTTGATTATTATGGTGGTAGAATTGGAACTTACGGGGGTGCTGGTAGAAATTTTGGCGTTCAAAATTGTGATCTATTGTTAGCAATTGGGAGTCGTATTTCCGGTCGTATTACTGGAGGAGAGCCACATCTTTTTGCAAGAAATGCTAAAAAGTATATGGTAGATGTTGATGCTCCAGCGATGCAGCGCAAAATGCAACAATTACCTTTTGATGAGTGTATACTGAGTGACGCAAAATTGTTCATAGAACTCATGTTAAAAAGATTAAAAACCTTTGATATCAATGATTATACTTCATGGAATCAGACAGTTATTGGCTGGAGGGAAAAATATGATCCAGTCACTCCAGAAATGTATGAGCCAACAGAATATGTAAATCCTTATGTGTTCTTAAGACTTTTATCAGAGGAAATGGATGCTAATGATATTTTAATTGGTGACTGCGGTGGTAATATTGTTGCCATTAATCATTCTTTTAAAACAAAAACTGGTCAGCATTATTTTACAAATAACGGAAATTCTCCCATGGGCTTTTCTTATTCGGCTGCTATGGGTGCATACTTTGCAGCACACAAAGACAGGAAAGTGGTCTGTGTTATTGGCGATGGTGGAATGTCAATGAATATTCAAGAAATGCAAACATTTAAAAATTATGGAATTGATGTTAAAACTATTATTTTAAATAACCATATTTATGGAATTACAAAAGCGTTTCAAGAAGTAAACTTTGAAGGTCGTAGTGAGGCGTGTGGTCCAAAAGGATATGCACCACCTGACTTCATTAAAGTTGCCAATGCATTTGGTATTGATACCATGGTGATTGATGATGGTAGTGATTATGAAAAAGTGCGTGAACAAATAAGGCAATTTTTAAATCACGACGGACAAATTATTTGTGATCTAAATTGCCATGAATGGCACACCTATGAGCCAAAAATCGTTGGGTGGTCTACTCCAATAGAAGATATGTATCCATATTTGCCTCGTGAAGAGTTTTATGATAATATGTTTATTGAACCAATGGAAGTATCACAAGACCCACCCATGCCTAGCATTTTTAATACTGAAGGAAGTATGGAATGAAAAAACTTTATGTTTATCCGCATGCCAAGCGACATGTACATGATGACACAGAAATATACTATAATACGGTGCCCATGAGTGAAAAGGGTATCGAGGAAAATTTTCAACTTTCCTCACCAGACGAAGCAGATTATTTTTATATGGGTCAAATTCCCAATGATAGATTTAATCAATTTACACCCTCGGCTTACAAGTATTTAAAAGGTAATGAAAGTAGACATATAGTTGACGTTGAAGGAGAGGGTGGAATGCCTATCGCTCCATGGGTTCATGATTGTATTGTTACTACTATGGGTCCGCTAAAACGATATTCGAATATGAAATATCTCTTTACAAGACCCACATTTTCTCATTTATTTTTGGATATTATTAAAAATAGAAACGAAGATTTTTCTTTGCCAACAGAAAAAAGTTTTGGATTTAGAGGCTTCTTAAATCACAAAATGAGAATGATGATGGTGCATGCTTTACATAATTCTGATTTTGAAAAAGATATGCATATTAACAGAACATGGTCAGGTCCATCCCCAATTGGTGGTGACGTTCAAAATAGATATATTGAAACGATGAAAAACAATCTAATCTCATTATGCCCCAGAGGCTCTGGAATAGATAGTGTTAGATTGATAGAGACGTGCTATTATAAAAGAGTTCCGGTACTTATATCAGATCATGACTACTATCTATTTGGCGAAGATAACGGAGATTTAGACTTTGTTTATAGGATAACTGGTGAGAACTTAACTCCAGAAAAAATTAGAGATGAACTTGATACAATCTATAATGCTCCTGTAGAAGTGCTTCATGAAAGGGCTTTGGCTGCTCGTGAATATTTTGATAATGTAATAAGAGAATATTTTAAAGATCCGACAAAGTACCTTTTAAACTGGTTGGATAAAGATGGCAGACGATAAAAGTAAAATATTTAATCCACAAGCAAAAATATTAGCCAATGTTGACAGAGCAATTGAACATATTGAAACAGGATATACAGCACCTGTTTTAGTTGAAGTAGACCCCAGCAATGCTTGTAATCATGCGTGTAATTTTTGTTTATCTTCATATATTCACTTTGAAAAATTTAAAGGCACTGAAACTTTTTCCAGAGCGCTGATGAGCCGTGATGTATTAATGGGCTTGTGCGAAGATTTTGTTAATATGGGTGTTAGGGCAGTTAACTGGACCGGGGGTGGAGAGCCTACTCTCAACAAGCACCTAAAAGAAGCCATTGAATATTGTGGAAAACATGGTATTAAAATGGGAATGTTTACCAATGGTACTTTGTTTGATAAGTGGGATATGTTTGAAACACTTGTGGAGCATATGACATGGGTAAGAATTTCAATTGACTCTGGTACTAAAGAAAGTTATAATGACATTCGTAAAGCCCGTGGTAGACAAGATTGGGATAAAATGGTTTCCAATCTATCAAGATTGATAGACACTAATAAACAACACGGTAACAAAATCGATATTGGTGTTGGCTACGTTATATCTCCAGACACGTATCAGGAGATTGTTAATTTTGCTAATTTTTTTAAAGATTATGATGTCGCATATTGCCAATACAAACCCGAAATAGTTATTAGAGAGGTTGGCGGTGAACAGAGAGATTTAGAGTTTTGGACACAAAAGGTCAATCCACTTTTAGAGGAAGCAGAACAAATATTGGGACATAAATTTCAAGTTAACGGGTATAAATTTGAAGATCTTGCTATGGATCGTGACAAATTCGGTAGAAATTATAAAATGTGTTTAGGATCCCAACTTTCCCCTTGTATTGGCGCAGATGGACATGTGTATGTTTGTACAAATCACAGAGGCTGGAAACAATATAGTTACGGCAATTTATACGAACAAAGTTTTGCAGATATCTGGAATGATCTTAATAAAAGGCAACAAGTTATGGATCAAATTGAAAACAAAGAATGTTTTAAGAATTGCACCAAACTGTGCAAACCTCATGAAAGTAACAAAGCAATGTGGAAAATCCATCAAGATATCAAAGAGAAAAAAATAACAAAAGAAGAACTATATAAAAAACAAGAAAAAATTAGAAAAGTCATTAAACACCCGGACTTTATATGATAAAATTAATTAACGGAAGAGGTCAAATAGGGAACGTTTTAAAGAAAAAGATTTGTAATATTAACATTGATGATGACATATATATCTATCATACTTGGAACATTGATGATAAATCCAAGGAGGCACAAAAAAAAGAATATAAAAGGTTTATCTATTTTGTTGACCAAAACAAAGATAAAAAAATTGTATTTATTTCAACCTCCTCTCAAAGAGACAATTGGTATACATATTATAAACATCTTGCGGAATCACATTTGTTATTAGAAAATAAAAGTAATGTTGTAATAAGATTGCCATCTTTAATTGGCAAAGGCGTTTGCGCGTCTTTTAGAAATGAAAACATGCAGCCCTATGGTATTATGGAATTGATGTCTGTTGATGATGCAACAGATATAATATTACAAAAAGCGATGGCAAATGAAACAATAAAAAATTACCATATTAATGGAGAAAAAATTTCTGCAAAAAATGTACAACAATTAATATTATTTGGAAAAAATTATGAATGATAGAAAACTTTTGGCTGTCTATAACACATGTGGTATTCAATCTAACAACACTGATTGGTATATAGAAAGCATTGATTCACTGCTAAAACAAGATATACAGGGGCTTCGTGTTGCACTATCTTCATGTAGAAACAGCCCAGAGTGTATTAAAAAACTTTTCTCTACATTTGGAAACAGAATTTCCTATTGTCTTACACCAGAATTACACACAGTAAATATAACTTTTAATAACACAGTTCAGAGATGTGTTGACCACTATGGGGAGTTTGAAACATATATGTATATTGATTCTGGGTGTACAATGGATGAGCAAACTGATATTTTTAGTTTAGCACATAAAACTATGACTGACAGTGATTATGGGATTGTTGTTGTACAAACTGATACTGACGAGTGTTTAGAAAACTTGGGACCACCGTATGTATACGAAACAAACAATATTCAAGTAACGGGGGATAATCTAGTGATACCCATTGGTGTTTCAGTAAATCAGCATACTGCAATGTTTAGCAACAAAATTTTTAAGGCGTATAAGAAGTTATACCCAGACGTATTTGCAGCATTCTGCTCAGAATCTGTTTTAAATTATATTGCTGCCTCTGTTGGTCTTAGATGGGCTATAATGGCTGATAGACAAATTCGTCACCTTAAAGCCGTTGACGGACCATCTAGCGGTTTTCGTCATAGAGTAAGTTCTGAAGATCAAAATGGAAATATCGTGCATGACAATCATTGGAACAATTTTCTTTTTGATCGCAATGCTTTGGATTTTATGAACGACAAAGAAGCAGTGGCTTCAGGACTTGGGTATGAAGAGTGTAGCAATATCATGATGCATAACCCTGATGCATACGACAAATCAGGAAAATGCAAAGACCCAAGTAGATTAAAAAGTGTTATTGATAAATATCTGTTTCTTTCTGAAGAAGAATTGGATTATAAAAACATTAAATGCAAATTTATCCCGTGAGAAGTTGAAATGAATAAAGTTTTATTAGTTTATAATACCTGTGGCGTTAGAGGAGACAATACTGAACACTATATTAAGTGTATTAACAGTTTTTTAGAACAAGATTTTGAAGGCTTTAAAATAGTATTATCCTCCTGTAAAAACAGTCCAGAG
>MDSZ01100952.1_pt1 | contig 10956 bp, 7 predicted proteins | sample 811201 | NCBI WGS metagenome assembly MDSZ01 (sample SAMN05326647, study PRJNA326480) | marine metagenome | isolation source: seawater | place: Indian Ocean: North | collected 2010 | reverse complement strand
GCAGTAGATATTTATAATCTTTCAAAATTTCAAAGATCAAATCAAAACACATGTATTAATCAAAAACCATTAGTTAAAGTCGGAGACAAAATCAAAAAAGGAGATATTATTGCAGATGGACCAGCTACAAAACTTGGAGAACTAGCTCTAGGTAAAAACGTGACTGTAGCATTTATGCCTTGGCAAGGTTATAATTTTGAGGACTCAATATTAATATCTGAAAGATGCGTTACAGATGATGTATTTACTTCTGTTCATATTGAAGAATATGAGTCAATGGCAAGAGATACAAAACTTGGAGCTGAAGAAATTACCAGAGATATTCCAAATGTTAGCGAAGAAAGTCTAAGAAATTTAGATGAGTCAGGCATTGTTTACGTGGGAGCTGAAGTAAAGCCAGGCGATATTTTAGTTGGGAAAGTAACACCTAAAAGTGAGACTTCATCAAGTCCAGAAGAAAAATTATTAAGATCAATTTTTGGAGAGAAGGCTACTGATGTCAGAGACTCGTCATTGAAATTGCCATCAGGTAGCGCAGGTGTTGTAATTGATGTAAGAGTATTTAATAGGCACGGAATAGAAAAAGATGAGAGATCTATAGCAATTGAAAGAGCTGAAATCGAGTCAGTACAAGAAGACAAAAAAGTTGAAGAAGAAATTTTAAATAGAAATATTAAATTAAGAGTAATTGATTTAATTAACGGTCAAAGTATAAACAAACAATTCAAAGATCTTAAACCTGGGATTACTTTAAATAAAAATGACCTTGAAAATTTATCATTAAAGGAACTATGGAAAATATCTTTTCAAAAACAAGAAATAAATGATAATTTAGAGAAATTAAAAAATCAATTTGATGAAGCTTCAGAAGATATAAATTTAAGATTCGAGGATAAAGTTACAAAAATTCAACAAGGTGATGATCTTTTACCTACTGTTATGAAGGTCGTTAAAGTTTTTGTTGCTGTAAAAAGAAGGTTAATGCCTGGTGATAAAATGGCAGGCAGACATGGTAATAAAGGTGTCGTTAGTAAAATTGTACCGGTAGAGGATATGCCATATATGGAAAATGGCAAACCAGTAGATATAGTTTTAAATCCTCTTGGAGTCCCTAGCAGAATGAATGTGGGTCAAATATTAGAAACACATTTAGGATGGTCTTGTTCAGAATTAGGAGATCAAATTAAAAAACATATGAGAAATTTTGATAAGGAGATAGAAAAGATTAAAGTTAAACTTAGCGAAATTTATGGAAAATCTTATTATGAAAATGTAGTCTCAAAACTTTCTAATAAAGAAATAGCTGAGTTGGTTCAAAATTTATCCAATGGAGTTCCAATAGCTACACCAGTATTTGATGGAGCTAGCACTAAAGATATTACAGAAATGTTAAATCTAGCAAAACTTCCAAACACAGGTCAAACTCATCTTTGGAATGGTCAAACAGGCGAAAGATTTGATAGACCTGTAACAGTTGGTATTATTTATATGTTGAAACTCAACCATCTCGTTGAAGATAAGATTCATGCAAGATCTACAGGACCTTATAGCTTAGTTACACAGCAACCTTTAGGTGGTAAAGCTCAACTTGGAGGTCAAAGATTTGGTGAAATGGAAGTTTGGGCTTTAGAAGCTTACGGAGCATCCTACACATTGCAAGAAATATTGACTGTTAAATCTGATGATGTCGCAGGTAGAACAAAAGTTTATGAGACAATAGTTAAAGGAAATAACAATTTCGAATCTGGTGTACCAGAGTCATTCAACGTATTAGTAAAAGAAATTAGAGCATTAGGACTAAATATTGAACTAAATTAGATATGGAAAAAAATTTAACAAAAGGTTTTGAAAATCAAAACATCACTCAAGAAAACAATTTTAATAGTATTAAAATAACTTTAGCAAGTCCTGAAAAAATTAAATCTTGGTCATATGGAGAAATAAAAAAACCAGAGACTATTAACTATAGAACCTTTAGACCTGAAAAAGATGGATTATTTTGTTCAAGAATATTCGGTCCAGTCAAAGATTATGAATGTTTATGTGGGAAATATAAAAGAATGAAATTTAGGGGAATTATATGTGAAAAATGTGGTGTAGAGGTAACTAAATCAAATGTTAGAAGGGAAAGGATGGGCCATATAGATCTAGCTTGTCCAGTCGCGCATATTTGGTTCCTAAAATCTCTACCAAGTAGAATATCGCTAGCTATAGACATGAAATTGAAAGAAGTAGAAAAGGTTCTATATTTTGAAAGTTTTATTGTTATTGAACCTGGATTGACAAACTTAAAAAAAGGTCAATTAATTTCAGAGGAAGGTCTATTAAAGGCCCAAGAGGAATTTGGAGAGGATGCTTTCACAGCTGGAATAGGTGCCGAAGCAGTCAGAGAAATATTGGTTAATTTAGATCTCAAAAAAGAGCAAAAAAAATTAAGAGAGTCATTAACCGAAATAAAATCTAAAGTAACAGAGGAACGAACAATAAAAAGACTTAAACTAATAGAGTCTTTCATTTCATCTGGAAACAAGCCTGAGTGGATGATTTTAACCTCCGTTCCAGTTATTCCACCTGAACTAAGACCTTTAGTACCACTAGATGGCGGTAGATTCGCAACTTCAGATTTGAATGATCTTTATAGAAGAGTGATTAACAGAAACAATCGTTTAAAAAGATTATTAGACCTTAAAGCTCCTGATATAATTGTAAGAAATGAGAAGAGAATGCTACAAGAGTCCGTTGATGCACTCTTTGATAATGGTAGAAGAGGCAGAGTAATAACCGGAACAGGTAAGCGGCCGTTAAAGTCTCTAGCTGAAATGCTTAAAGGTAAACAGGGAAGATTTAGACAAAATTTACTAGGAAAGCGTGTAGATTATTCTGGTAGATCTGTGATAGTCGTCGGACCTCAGCTCAAACTACATCAATGCGGTTTGCCAAAAAAAATGGCTTTAGAATTATTCAAGCCTTTTTTGTATGCAAGATTAGATAAATTAGGACTAGCTACTACAATCAAACAGGCTAAAAGGCTTGTAGAAAAAGAAAAGAGTGAGATCTGGGATTGTTTAGAACATATAATTAGAGAACATCCAATTTTATTAAATAGAGCACCAACACTTCATAGATTGGGTGTTCAAGCATTTGAGGCAAAACTGATTGAGGGTAATGCAATTGAATTACATCCATTAGTGTGCGCAGCATTTAATGCAGATTTTGATGGAGATCAAATGGCAGTCCATATTCCGCTAAGTTTAGAAGCTCAACTTGAAGCAAGAGTTTTAATGATGTCGACTAATAATATTTTGAGTCCATCAAACGGAAAGCCAATTATTGTACCAAGTCAAGATATCGTTTTAGGTATTTATTACTTATCTCAATCAAAGAGCTCAGATGACACAAAACCTAAAGGAATTTTTTCTAGTGTAGAAGAGATTGAACAAGCGCTTGAAAATAAATCAATAAGTCTTCATTCAAAAATAATTTCAACTTTTTCAACAATTGACAAACAAGGAAAAGAAATTAAAGAAAAGTACATCAGTTCAGCTGGAAGGTTTTTATTAGCAAACCTATTACCAAAAAACCATAATATTAAGTTTAGTTTAATTAATAAACTTTTAACAAAAAAAAATGTATCAGAGGTAATTGATACAATTTTCAGGTACTGTGGTCAAAAAGAAACAGTTATTTTTTGCGATAGAATTAAGACTTTAGGATTTAAACATGCATTTAAAGCAGGAATTTCATTTGGAAAAGATGATTTGATAATTCCAAAAACAAAAGAAAGTCTCATTAATAATACTAAAAAACAAATTGAAGAATATGAAAAACAATATGCAGATGGGTTAATAACTAGAGGAGAAAAATATAACAAAGTTGTTGATATTTGGTCTAAATGTACTGACACTGTTGCAAATGAAATGATGAAAGAAATTTCCTCTGCAGAAAAAGTTTACGATAACGATAGAATTGAAACTAATTCTGTTTATATGATGGCTGACTCTGGAGCAAGAGGTTCGCAGGCTCAGATGAAACAGTTAGCTGGTATGAGAGGGTTAATTGCGAAACCATCAGGAGAAATCATAGAAACACCTATCATTTCGAACTTTAAAGAAGGATTATCAGTTTTAGAATACTTTAACTCAACCCACGGTGCTAGAAAAGGTTTAGCTGATACAGCATTGAAAACAGCAAATTCTGGATATTTAACGAGAAGACTTTGTGATGTTGCACAAGATGTGCAAATTACTAAAGCAGAATGTGATCCTAAAAAGAGATCTTCTGTAAATATTTCAGAAATAATCGAGGGAGGAAACATTCTTGTAAGTTTATCAGAAAGAGTTCTCGGAAGAGTAATTGCAGAAAATATTAAAAATCCTGTAACAGGAGAAATAATTATTAAAAAAGATAAACTTGTTGATGAATTTGACTGTGAAAAGATAGATGCTGCAGGCGTAAAGTCTGTTAAAGTTTATTCTGTTATTACTTGTGCTTCTACTAGAGGAGTTTGTCAAATATGTTATGGCAGAGATTTAGCTAGAGGAAAATTAGTAAGTATAGGAGAAGCTGTAGGCATGATAGCTGCTCAATCAATTGGTGAACCAGGAACTCAGCTTACTATGCGAACTTTTCATGTGGGTGGAACCGCACAAATTAAAGAAGAGTCTCAAATCATTTCTCAAACAAAAGGAAAGTTGAATATAATAAATAAAAATTTAATAGAAGACTCAAAGAAAAACATTATTGTTATGGGTAGAAATACTCAATTGAGTATCGAAGATGAGAATAAAAGACAACTTGCAATATACAAGGTAAATTATGGATCAAAATTATTTTTTAAAGATGGAGACATGGTAGAGAAAGGTAAAAAAATTGCAGAATGGGATCCCTACACATTACCAGTTATAGCTGAGACTAGTGGAATAGCAAATTATATGGACTTAATGGAGGGAAGCTCACTTACTGAAACATTAGATGATGCGACTGGATTATCCTCAAAATCAGTTACGGATTGGAAATCATCATCGAAAAATTCTGAATTGAAACCAAGAATTACTTTAAGAAATGAAAAAGGTGAAATAATAAAAAAAGCTGACGGTAATGAAGCACGATATTATCTTGTTCCTGATACAATTTTATCTGTTAAAGATGGACAAAAAATTTCTGCTGGAGACGTTTTGGCAAGATTACCAAAAGAAACTTCTAAAACAAAAGATATTACAGGAGGTTTACCAAGAGTAGCAGAATTGTTTGAAGCCAGAAGACCTAAAGACAGTGCAATAATTGCAGAGAACGATGGTGTAATTGAATTTGGTAAGGAAGTTCGTGGAAAGCAAAAAATTTCAATAGTTTCATCAAATGGAGAAAATTCAAATTATTTAATACCGAAAGGAAAACACGTAAATTTCAATCAAGGGGAAAAAATAAAAAAAGGTGAATATTTACTTGATGGAAGCCCAGCACCACATGACATACTTAGAATTTTAGGTGTAGAGAAATTAACAGAATATTTTGTCTCTGAAGTTCAAGAAGTTTATAGGTTACAAGGAGTTGTGATCAATGATAAACATATTGAGACTATTGTAAGACAAATGTTGAAAAGAGTAGAAGTGAAAGATCCAGGAGACTCAGAACTCTTAACAGGTGAAGTTATTGACCTTTTACAAATAAATTTTATTAACGATGAACTGCAAGAGAAAAAAAAGAAGCCAGCTACATTTGAGAGAGTATTGTTAGGCATTACAAAAGCATCTTTGCAGACTAACTCTTTTATATCTGCTGCATCTTTCCAAGAGACTACAAGAGTTTTAACAGATGCATCAATTAAAGGAAAAACCGACTCATTAGAAGGTTTAAAAGAAAATGTAATTGTAGGAAGACTAGTTCCCGCAGGAACAGGACTAACGAAAATTGGCTGGGATAAAGAAGCAAGAGAACAGGACAAAGTGAGACTTGAAGAGCTAAAAAAACAAGAGCTAGAATCTAACGATAAAGCCACTAATCCGGCATCATAAATATCTAAAAAAAACCCATTAATTATTGACTTTTAGCAATTCAATGCTAGTTTACGGCACATTTTGAATGTTAGAAGTAAGGCATTTTATAGCCTTAAACACTAACAAAATTTTCAGGTTATCTTACTTTAAACTTCAAAATATAGCTATGCCGACAATTAATCAGTTGATTAAAAAAAGTAGAGTAAAACCTATGGCAAGAAATAAAGTTCCTGCCTTGGAAAAACAACCTTTAAAAAGGGGTGTTTGTGTGAAAGTTTATACAACAACACCAAAAAAACCTAATTCTGCTTTAAGAAAAGTTGCGAGAGTAAGATTGTCAAATGGTTTTGAAGTTACAGCTTACATTCCTGGAGAAGGGCATAATTTACAAGAACATTCTGTCGTACTTTTAAGGGGCGGTAGAGTTAAAGATTTGCCAGGTGTACGATACCATATATTACGTGGAAATTTAGATACTCAAGGAGTTGCAAACAGAAAGCAAAGAAGATCTCTTTACGGAGCAAAAAAACCAAAATAAATTTATATGTCTAGAAAAAGAAAAGCACCAATTAGAAAAGTTTATCCTGATCCAAAATTTCACTCAGAAATAATTTCAAAATTTATTAATTCTATAATGTACGATGGTAAAAGATCAACTGCTGAAAAAATTCTTTATGATGCATTAGATATAATAAAATCAAAGAATAATGAAGATCCTCTAAAAATTTTTAATAATGCTATAACTAATGTTAAACCAAATTTGGAATGTCGTTCTAGGAGAGTTGGAGGAGCTACATATCAAGTACCAGTTGAAGTAAAGTCGAAAAGAGCTCAAGCTCTTGCTTTAAGATGGATTATGGATGCTACTAGAAAAAGAAAAAACAAAACTATGGCCGAGAAACTTTATGCAGAAATAATTGATGCGTCACAAAATAAAGGCTCTGCTATTAAAAAAAGAGAAGATACACATAAAATGGCAGAAGCAAATAAAGCTTTTGCACATTTTAGATGGTAATAAATTATGACTAAGTACTCTTTAGATAAATATAGAAATATTGGTATTATGGCCCATATAGATGCGGGCAAGACAACAACTACCGAAAGGATTTTATATTATACAGGTAAGAGTCACAAAATCGGTGAGGTTCATGATGGAGCAGCGACCATGGATTGGATGGAACAAGAACAAGAAAGGGGCATAACAATTACCTCTGCTGCAACTACTTGTTTTTGGAGAGATCATCGAATAAATATAATTGATACACCCGGTCACGTAGATTTTACAATCGAAGTTGAAAGATCATTAAAAGTTTTAGATGGAGCAGTAGCAGTATTTGATGGTGTTGCTGGAGTTGAACCTCAGTCAGAAACAGTTTGGAGACAAGCAGATAAATATAAAGTTCCAAGAATTTGTTTTGTAAACAAATTGGATAGGACAGGGGCAGACTTTTATAGATGTGTTGAGATGATAAAAGATAGATTAGGTTGTAAACCCTTACCTTTACAATTACCAATTGGAACGGAGGCAGATTTAAAAGGTGTTATTGATATTGTTAAGATGAAAGGGGTAGTTTGGCAGAACGAGGATTTAGGAGCAAAATTTGATTATGTTGATATTCCTCAAGATTTGAAAGAAAAAGCAGCTGAATATAGAAAGAATTTAGTTGAAACAGCTGTTGAGGAAGATGAAAAACTTATGGAGGCTTATCTTGATGGAAAAGAGCCATCAGAGGCAGACTTAATTAAATGTATAAGAAAAGGGACACTAAACTTTAACTTTGTTCCAATTTTAACTGGATCCGCATTTAAAAATAAGGGTGTTCAACCTTTACTTGATGCAGTAATCGACTATTTACCAAGTCCTAGTGATTTAAAATCTATCGATGGTTCAAAAGTTGGTTCGGAGGAAAAGGTTACAATGAAATTTGAAGAGTCTGAAAATTTTTCTGCTTTGGCATTTAAAGTTGCAAATGACCCTTTTGTAGGATCTTTAACTTTTATAAGAATTTACTCAGGGACTCTTAACGCTGGTACTTCTATATTAAATTCATCTAAAGATAAAAATGAGAGAATAGGTAGAATGCTTTTAATGCATGCAAATAGCAGAGAAGATATCAAAACCGCTAGCGCTGGAGATATAGTAGCTTTAGCAGGGCTTAAATATACAATTACAGGCCACACGTTATGTGATTCAAAAAATCCTGTTTTACTAGAGCCTATGGAATTTCCAGATCCTGTAATAGAAATAGCAGTAGAACCTAAAACAAAAGGAGATCAAGAAAAAATGGGAGAAGCTTTAGCTAGGTTAGCGAAAGAAGATCCTTCATTTAGAGTCTCATCTGACGAAGAGTCAGGTCAAACAATTATAAAAGGCATGGGAGAATTACACTTAGATATAATAGTTGACCGTATGAAGAGAGAATTTAAGGTTGAGGCTAATATTGGTGCTCCACAAGTTGCTTACAGAGAAACAATTTTAGGATCTGCTGAAATGGAATATATTCATAAAAAACAAAGTGGTGGAGCAGGACAGTTTGCGAAAGTCAGATTAAGTGTTGAACCTCTTGAAGCAGGTAAAGGGCGAGAAATAGAAAACCTAATTAAAGGAGGCGCAATACCAAAAGAATATATCCCAGGTGTTGAAAAAGGAGTTGAAGGTGTAGCAGACAGCGGAATTTTAGCTGGATTTCCAATTATTGACTATAAGGTAAAGATTTTAGATGGTTTACATCATGATGTCGACTCTAGTGTTCTAGCTTTTGAAATAGCAAGTAGATCTTGTTTCAGAGAAGCTTGCCAAAAAGCAAATCTAAAATTATTAGAACCAATGATGAAAGTTGAAGTGGTAACCCCGGAAGAATTTATGGGTGATGTAATTGGAGATTTGAATAGTAGAAGGGGTCAAGTAGGATCAACAGAGGCACGAGGGAATGCAACAGCTATCAATGCAGTAGTTCCTTTAGCAAATATGTTTGGTTATATAAATAATCTTAGATCTTCTACACAAGGAAGAGCCCAATATACTATGCAATTTAGTCATTACGATAAAGTCCCGCAAAACGTTCAAGATGAAGTAACAAAAAAACTAGCTTAATTTATGGAAAATCAAAACATAAGGATTCATTTAAAAGCGTATGACAATAAAATATTAGATTTGTCGACTGAGGAAATTGTTAATACAGCAAAAAGAACTGGTGCTCAAGTAAAAGGCCCAATACCTTTACCAACACGTATTGAAAGATATACTGTTTTAAGATCTCCACATATTGATAAAAAAAGTAGAGAACAATTTGAGTCTAGAACTCACAAAAGGTTAATTGATATAATTGAGCCAACTCCTCAAACAGTTGAGGCTTTAATGAAACTTGATTTAGCATCGGGTGTAGACATTGAAATAAAAATTTAAAATATGAGTATTGGATTGATAGGAAAAAAAATAGGAATGACGAGAGAATTCATGGAAACAGGCCAATCAATTCCTGTAACAGTGATAAAAGTCGAAAGAGGCAGAGTCTTAGAAGTCATTTCCAAAGACAAAAGAGGTTATGATGCTGTAAAAGTTGGTTTTTTCAAGTTAAAGAACTCAAAATTAACAAAACAAATGAAAGGTTATTTTGCTAAAAAGAATACTGAACCAAAAAAAATTTTAAAGGAATTCAGAGTAGAAAAAAGTGATATATACAAGGAAGGCAACGAACTGGGTATTGAAATATTTAAAGATAAAAAATTTCTTGATGCAAAGTCAAAAACTATAGGTAAAGGTTTTGCAGGTGTAATGAAACGTTGGAATTTTGGAGGTTTGAGAGCATCACACGGTGTTTCAGTTTCTCACAGATCGCACGGCTCTACTGGACAAAGACAAGATCCAGGAAAAGTATTTAAAGGGAAAAAGATGGCTGGCCATATGGGAGATAAATTAAGAACAATTTTAAATTTAGAGATTATAAAATCTGATTTAGAAAATAATCTAATATATTTAAAAGGATCAATACCAGGTTCAAAAAACTCCACCGTTTTGTTAAGAGAGTCGGTAAAAAATATTAGCAAAAAAACTATTAAAGAAAAACATGAAGCTAAAATTAAGAGTATAAATGCCAAGAAAGGAAAAAAATAAATGAAACTTCCTTTATTGAATATTGACGGATCAAAATCTAGTTCTATCGAACTTTCTGATAAAATTATAAATTTAAAGGTAAATCATAAATTAATTAAATTTGTGATTGATTGGCAGCTTAATCATTCAAAACCAAGAACAGCAAAAACAAAACAAAGAAATAAAATTCAGGGCTCAACAAAAAAGATCATTGCTCAGAAAGGTAGTGGAGGCGCTAGACACGCTAGTAAGAAAGCTCCAATTTTTGTTGGTGGAGGTATTGCCCACGGACCAAAAGGTAATGTATACAAAATAAAAAAAATCAACAAAAAGGTGCGAAAGTTAGCTTTAGCTCAAACTTTATCTAAAAAATATTCAGATAAAAATCTATTCCTTTTATCTGATGTAAAAAAAGAAATAAAAAAAACAAAGGAATTCAATAATTTTCTAATTAAAAATAATTTAAAAAATGTGCTGATCATTTCAGATACAGAATCTTTAAAAAATATAAATAAGTCAGCAAGAAATATTAAAAACCTAAAATTGATTAAAGAGGAAGGTGCTAATATATATGATCTTTTTAATTATAAGAATGTAGTTATCACTTCTACTTCAGTAAAAAAACTCCAGGAAAGAATATTAAATGAAAAAAATTAATTTCATAGACTCTATAAAAAATCCAATCATAACTGAAAAAGCTACTATTTTATCAGAACAAAATAAGACAGTTTTTAAAGTACATGAAAAAGCAAATAAGAAAAATATTAAAAAAAATATTGAAAAATTATTTAAAGTGAATGTAGTAAAGATAAATATTATTAATCAAAAATCTAAACTTAAAATGAAACAGGGAAGAAAATCTTATAAAAG
>MDSZ01016619.1_pt1 | contig 10956 bp, 9 predicted proteins | sample 811201 | NCBI WGS metagenome assembly MDSZ01 (sample SAMN05326647, study PRJNA326480) | marine metagenome | isolation source: seawater | place: Indian Ocean: North | collected 2010 | reverse complement strand
GTTTGAGCACTACCGCCGGAACTCCTTTGCTCGACAAGCGAGCAAGGTGCGCTTGTATCCAAATGTTGGTCGGCATGCGAACATCAGACATTTTTGTTTAGAGTACCGAGGCAGGCAGCTTTTTGCCTCAATGAACAGTTCTCCTACTGTAGCCATTGGCCTTTCCGGTTGAAGTGCTTAGGGGGTTATCAATAGATTTTTTAAGTCTTTTCTGCTTTGGACGACCCGCTCTAACCCTGCCAAGTACCTCCCCAGCAGAGGGCTTTGTAGTGGTGCCTTTACTCAAGACATTTAGATCATACTGCCTGCAAAAGCCGTCAATTATAGCGCCAGGCTGAATACTGAGCGTTTTATGGCTTACATCGCCAATTACCTTTGCAGTTTTGGCCAATACAACATCGGTTGCCGATATGGCACCAACGACTTTCCCATGTATCTCAGCCTCTTTGCACTTAATTTGCCCACTGATGTAGCCATCACGGCCAATTATCAACCGCTCGCAGCTCACATTGCCGTTGACGCCTCCATCAAGATAAATTTCACCATCGCCAAAGATATCACCGTGGAGAATTAAATCTTTGGATAATACGGAAGTTCTTTCCTGGGTGATGCGACGACTTCCCAGCTTATTCGCGCGAAAGAGACATCTTAATTTTTCCGAAATCGCCATAAGGGTGCCCCAACTATGTTTATTTTTATGAATTTTTATAATACTAAATAACTTACACAAGAACAAGGAAGGCGATAATTCAAAAATTCAAGCTTTTAAGACAATAACATCGATATATTATTTCATTTATCTTTTATATATTTAAAATATTATCTAATAATAATTGAGTAATAGGAATAATTACATGAAAATAGGATACGTCGGTCTCGGAAATATGGGGCGCCCGATAGCCGCAAATCTCGCACGCGCTGGCAATGAAATGATTGTTTTTGATTTGAACCGAGAAGCAGTTGATAGCTTTGTCGATGAATTTGGTGCGCGCGCCGCCAACGGCCTTCATAGCCTGGCACAAAGCTCCGATGTAGTTATTACCATTGTTCCGACAGGCAAGGATGTCAATCGAATATTGCTAGGGGACGTCAATTGCGAGGACGCACTTATTAGTGGGCTCGATAGCAGTAAGCTATTCATTGACATGAGCTCATCAGAGCCGGAGGGAACGCTGGAACTCGGCAAAATCATGAAAGATAAAAATATTCCCTTTTTAGATGCTCCTGTTTCTGGTGGAGTGAAACGGGCAGTTTCAGGCACCATCTCCATCATGGTGGGCGGAGAGAGCGCCGCAATAGCTCGGGCAAAGCCTATTTTTGAAGCAGTAAGCAGTGATATTTTTGAATGCGGGCCACTTGGTGCCGGTCATGCAACCAAGGCAATGAATAATATGCTTTCAGCTCTAAGCGTTCTAGCAACTACGGAAGCACTCTTGATAGGTCGACGTTTCGGTTTGGATCCGTCAACACTAACTAACGTCATAAATAAGTCATCAGGCCGAAACAATGCAACCGAACTGAAGATGCATCAGTTTGTATTAAAAAAGAATTGGGAATCGGGGTTTACGAGCGGCTTAATGCTTAAGGACCTAACTATTGCTCAAAATTTAGCGCGCAATGTCGGCTTGAGTGCACCGTGCACCGCATTAGTGCGAGATGCATTTGCAGAAACAGTTGACCATTACGGGCCTTCTTCTGACCACACTATGGTAGCAAAGCTTCTTCAGGAGACACGGAAAACCAAGCTTTGAAGTAAATAAACAGATCTGATTCAGACGGGCCTATTCCGCTGCCGTGGGCATCTCGTGCTCGGCAAGGAACTTCTCAGCTTCTAAAGCAGCCATGCAACCCATCCCAGCAGCCGTAACTGCTTGCCGGTAGGTCTTATCTTTTACATCACCGGCAGCGAAGATACCGGGTATGCTGGTTACCGTACTATCGGGCTTAGTTAGGATGTAACCTTCATCATCCATATCAATTTTATTCTTGAAGACCCCGGTTGCTGGGTCATGCCCAATAGCTATGAAAATACCCTGCAATTCAATATCCATTTTTTGTTCGGATTTGACATTTTTAATACGAGCCCCCGTGACCTGAAGTGGATCACCGCCCCCTAGCACCTCATCGACGACACTGTCCCAAATCACTTCAATTTTTTCGTTCTGAAGTAATCGCTCCTGTAGAATTTTTTCCGCTCGGAACGAATCTCGCCTGTGTATGACTGTGACTTTGGCGGCATGGTTTGTTAGATATAATGCCTCTTCAACAGCAGTATTACCTCCTCCAACCACCGCAACGCTCTGATCTTTAAAAAAGAAACCATCGCATGTAGCGCATGCGGAAACGCCAAAACCCTGAAATTTTTGTTCTGATTCGAGGCCAAGCCAGCGTGCTTGGGCACCAGTGGCAATAATGACAGTTTCACCACTGTACGTATCTCCCATATCGCCAGTCATTTGAAAAGTATTCTGATTAAAATCGACATCGTTAATCATGTCATAAATTATCTGGGTTCCAACAGCCTCAGCCTGTTTTTGCATCTGCTCCATTAACCAGGGACCCTGTATTACCTGCTCAAACCCCGGGTAATTCTCAACATCTGTAGTTATGGTCATCTGCCCGCCAGGCTGCATTCCAGCAACAATAAGTGGCTTAAGATTGGCGCGCGCCGCGTAAATTGCGGCGGTATAGCCTGCAGGACCAGATCCAATGATCAAGACTTTACTGTGATGATGACCCATTTTCATAACCCTCTCCGTAAGTACGCCATAGTGACGACGTAGCGTTTCAGCGATTATCTTTCAAGTAATCAATTCCAATGGTTCGGAACAAGATCAGCCCGAACCGCAAATTCCTCTGCACCAGGAACTTTCGGAAATCTATTTAAAACCAGTGGATCGTGACCAGGGATAATATGTTCCGGTGAGTCTGCCAATTTGGCAATGGTACTATACCCATTCAACATGTCAGCAACGTTTAAAACCAATGGAAAAGGATTTTTTTCTTCAATATTGGCATACAGATGGATTGCATCAACTGCAAGCACCACCCAACCACGCTGAGTATTAACACGCACCACCTGCAGTCCATCGGTATGCCCACCAACATGGTGTAGCGTTATTCCAGGTGCCAATTCTTTAAAGCCGTGGACAAACTCGATCCTGTCACCGAAAAGTGCGCGAACCATATCAACCACATAATCAACAGCAAAAATATCACGGAAAGCCGGATGTTGCATATTAGGCCCTGTAGCAAAAGCCATCTCACGTTCTTGTATGTGAAATGTCGCTTTGGGAAACTCATGTGCATTGCCGCAATGATCGTAATGCATGTGGCTGACGACAAGGTCCTCAACTTCGCTAGCGTCGATCCTAACCTTCGCGAGCGCCTCCGCCGGCGTGCGAAGCAATCGCCGCCCCCGCTTTTTTGCCTCTTTTTCTTCAAATCCCATATCAACTATAATCACACGGCCTTCTTCATTCTTTAGTGCCCAAATAAAATAGTCCATTGGCATCGGACCATTGTGCGCATCCGTAAATAAAAAATGTTCGTGCTTTAGCGCATCAGTGCGCTCCGCATATTTGAGCACATAAATTTCCCACGTATCCATTTTGGCTATTCTCTAAACAGCTAGTGTGGGCCGAGAACCACGAACCGTGGTGCGATGCATCCGACGACGGGCATTTTTCTCATCAAATGGAAGAGCTTTATGCAACACGCTTCGATTATCCCATATGATGACGTCACCTGGCGTCCACCGATGTACATATTCAAATTTAGCCTGACTCGCAAACTCCATTAGCTCATGGATTATTTCTTGGCTTTCCACATCTTCCATGCCTTCGAAACAGCGAACAAAAACAGCTGACAAATAGAGTGCCTTACGGCCCGTTTCGGGATGACTAATCACTGCAGGATGCGATCGAGGCGGTGTGGATGTCTTTTGCTCATCGGTTAGGGGAGGTCGGTCATTATGATGATTCTCAAAATTCCATACATAGTCGTGCACTCCCATTCTTTTAAGAAGCCATTGTTTGCGCTCCTCAGGCAACGCGTCATAAACTGCAAACATACTTGTAAAGCAAGTTTCTCCCTCACCCTCGGGACATTCAAGGCAATGGAAAATAGAACCTAGACTTGGCTCTTTCATATATGACAGGTCAGAGTGGTACCGTTTCGAACCCCCGAATGCACCAACATGCTTTCCGTTTTCTATTATATTTGAAACGACAAATATTTCTGGGTGTCCTGGCAGACAATAATTGCTTAAAACATGGTTTTCTAACGGACCGAACCGCTTGGAAAACTCAATGTGTTCGTCTGGTGACCAATTCTGGTCATGAAATATGAGAACGCTGCGATCGTGCAACTCTCTCTGGATTTGTTGAAAAACTGAATCAGACAATGGGTTGGCCAGATCAATCCCTGACACCTCAGATCCTATGTGCTCCGTAGCAGGTGCGAATGCGACCTCTTCATTAAAAACCTTTTTAGCAACTCCCATGAATTCCTCCCTTAGCCCTTAGTCCTTAGTCCTTAGTCTTAATCCTTGAAAGGATTCTAACAATTCCTCGTGCTGGAACAATCTCAATCTCATCACCGGTGGATATGGCGGTTGTAATGTCTACATCGAAGCGATCCATAAACGGCATTTTTGCAAATGCCGCCCCCTGCGCCATAACAGGATTGCCATCATTGAGGAGAAGGCCAAGAGGAGCTTTTTCTTTTTTGACCATCTCACGCAGCATCCATGCTGATGCTACACCCCCTTTTGCTGCGTTAAGCACCAAAATACGACCGACAAATTCTTCCCCATATAGTTTATGGCTTGGGCGTGAAAATATGCCGCGATCACGATCTAAGTCGTAACGCGTGCTGAAATCATCGGGTGCTGATAGAGCAATACCATGTGCTGTTGGACCTATCCCTGAATGCCCTTTAATTTCCAATAAACTCATCCAAGGACCTTTCCCTCAATAGCCGACTGTATGCAACGCTGAATGGATGCTGGGGTCGGTCGATAGCCATATCCTGCACAAATATTTACCATTTTTACTGAATGAGTCATTAACCGATCCCATTTATGTGCCAAGCGTATTTCTTTCGCAAAGGTCGCAAAAAAATCGTGCCCGTGCACCACCCTTGCACCTGCCTTTTCGATTGTCTGAGTAAGACCGATACGAGCGCATGCGTGTTTAATTTCTTTGGGAGCGTATATCAGCAAAGTGGTTCGTTCATGAATCCTTTTACCATCAAGCAACGCTGCAATTTCGATGATTTCAGTTACAGTCATCTGTGGTGTGGATAGAGCAACCACATCCAGTTCATCACCAATACCACCCCACTCCTGATAAAACGTTCTTACATCGTTGAAATTAATGGTCTTTACATCAAGTTTTTTCCCTCCTGCCGCAGCTCCCCAATCGGGAGCTTCAGGTGTAACATTCACAACGTGAAACATTGCGATCGAGCCATAACTCGCCATTGCCAATGCCATATGATTTAGCTCCAATACCGTGGGTGGTGGACCAGTTAGCTCAAGAGCTGGCACGCACCAATATGAGTTTAGCTCTCTGCCGATAAGTGCGCCGACAACCCCCCAATCGACTATGTTTTCTGGAGAAAAATCAAGCTTAAAGCCATGAGTGGCAAACCGTTTAGAATCCAAGTGAAACCCATATCGAGGAACACGACCAGTAAAGAAAGCTGCTAAACTTGATGGGCCTGCCTCAAAATTACAACGCGCTCCAACGATACTGTTCATATATATAACCGAGGGTGTGCCACTATAACCGCAAGCTTCGCCGAAACCAGGAGCAGTGACAGAGTGGTCATTGACATAGGCGTGGTTGGTAACAACCCCAAGTTTGCCGAGAGCGTCAACTGCCTGCCTACCCTCTACCTCCAAGTTTCGTCCCGGCAGAAGGAAGTTAAAGTTTTCCTTATCAAAACCTCGAAAATCAGCGGTGGCATACGCTCGCGGATAACGTTCGCTCGGCCTAAGACTGCCCAGCTCTTCTATGAAGGCAATACCACTGTCACCCATTGTCTCTCTATCAGTGCTAACATGAACGAGCCTTATAGGGACAAAATCTTCCGCATCAAAGAAAGTGCCGACATCTTTTTGAAAACCTATCGCCCAGGCGGCGGCCCTGCCGTATTTTCCATCGAGCATAGCCTTTTCTACGTCATCAAGTTTCATATTTCTTTCATATCACGAACTCCCAAACATGCAAGGACGCTCGTCCCAACATCTTCCCAGTCTGGCATGTTCACTTTTTTCAACTTCTCCAAATTCGTTTACCACCACTGCCCATTTCTAATAGTGTGGTTTGCGACCTAAAATAGAACGAATGGCCGTTGTCTTCCCAATTCCAAGAAATCCAGTTAATAGATTGGTTGGTACCGAAGTCAGCATAAAAGCGCCCTACCGGCCCACAGCATAGCCTTGCATCCCACGTGGATTAGCAGCAGCTTTCAAGACGCCTCCATCAGTCGCTACAGCGCACATTCGACCTTCAGACCAATCACCTGCAACTTCAAGATCGTGACCACGATTTTTTAGATCGTTTTGAGTATTCTCCGAAAATCTTCCTTCAATCACAAGGCGCCCAGGCGAGGCCTGCCGTGGGTAAAACGAGCTTGGATGGTGTTCGTTATGAAAGGAGGGCGCATCAATTGATTCTTGCAAATTAAGACCATGCGTCACATGCCTGATCAAAAAATTCGTCTGCCATTGATCCTGTTGATCTCCTCCTGGCGTACCGTACGCCATGTACGGCTTTCCGTCACGGTATGCCATTGAGGGGGTGAGGGTTGTCCTAGGACGTTTCCCAGGCATTAAACTCGCCGGCTTATCGTCCTCGAGCCAAAACATCTGCATACGTGAACCAAGGCAAAAGCCGAGTGCTGGGATAACCGGAGAGCTTTGCAACCAGCCGCCGGAGGGCGTCGCCGCAATCATATTACCATCCTTGTCAATTACGTCGATGTGGCAGGTATCGCCATTTGATGGTCGGCCAACAGTAGGCTCGCCAATTCCAGCCAGGTTTGACCTCGCAATGGCTGCACTATTTATGGCAGCTTGATAATTTACAGAACCCCCGTATCCATCTACCTGACCAGGCCGGAACTCCAGTGAGGCGCCTTCACCAATCAGTTTACGTCTTTTATCGTTATAAGAATCAGACAGTAATATCTCCATTGGCACATCTACGAACTTTGGGTCGCCGTAGAACGTCTCCCGGTCAGCAAACGCAAGCTTTGCGCACTCCGTTACAGCATGAATAAATTCGCTACCCTCAGTATCCATGTCCTCAATCCCGAGCCCTTTCAGCAGAGCTAGTTGCTGGAGTTGAACGGGCCCCTGGCTCCAAGGACCTATTTTAAAAATGGTGTGATCACAGAAATCGTACGCTAACGGAATATCATATGATGCCCGCCATTTTGCCATATCATCACCGGTAAGCACGCCACGATGAGGCTTCCCTGAGGCATCCATAACTTCATTTTCCCGGCAGAACTTATCAATTTCTTCAGCGATAAAACCGTTGCCCCAAGCATCTCTTGCTGCCTCGATCTGCGCCTGCCGATCACCCCCCGCTGACTTAGCCTCAGTGATCAATCGCCTCCACGTCTTGGCAACCCCCTCATTCCCTAGAAGAGACCCCGGCTTCGGCACCTCTCCATTTGGCATATATACTGGCTGTGAGGTAGGCCAATGATTACGGAATATCTCTTCCACGCCACTTATGGTTTTGTGAATATTAGGCACGATAGGTGCGCCATGCTCTGCGTAGTAGATCGCTGGAGCAAGAACATCCTCAAGATCGAGAACACCATAATCCCTCAAAATCAACAAATAACCATCAACTGCACCCGGCACTGCTGTTGCCAAAAGGCCGGTGCCTGGAACGAGTTCTAGACCAAGTTTATCGCGATAATACGCTATTGTAGCACCCGCCGGAGCAGGCCCCTGACCACAAACAACCTTAGGCTCCCGCTCACCTGCAACATGAATTATCGCCGGCATATCACCTCCGGGGCCATTCAGGTGAGGTTCAGCAATATGTAGAACAAATCCTGCACAAACTGCAGCATCAAAAGCATTTCCACCCCTCTCTAGCATCGATATTCCAGCAGCCGAAGCGAGCCAATGAGTGGTAGACACCATGCCAAATGTGCCTAGTAGTTCAGGACGCGTTGTAAACATTAATTATGCCTCTTATTTAAAATGGAATATTAAATTTAGCCTTATCTGACTATCCCCACAATTCAAACTACATATAACTTAGTCGATACCCTTGACAGGGACAATTGATGAAGCCTAATGCAATTAATAATAACGAGGGCTTTGTATATGGGACAACGAGTAATAATTCCCCACAAACGGGATTTTAAATTCGAATATGGCGTGCCAGATGTGCTATCACCCTTAATCCGCCGGGTGATTGCCGAAAACCCCAGCCCATTTACCTTCCGTGGTACCGGCACATTTATCGTTGGTCATGGTGACGTAGCGGTGATTGACCCAGGACCACTCGACGAAAAACATATCGATGCAATACTGGCTGCCACAAAAGGCGAGAACATTACTCATATTTTCATCACACATACCCATTCCGATCATTCCCCTAACACCCAACTACTTAAACCTGCTACCGGAGCAACTACTTATGGCTACGGACAGCACGGCAAAGATCGAGGGCTTCAAATTGGCGACGGAAACGGTGATTACGACTTTCAACCGGATGTCCTTTTGAAGGACGGAGATATTATCCGCGGCAAAACCTGGTCTCTTGAAGCAGTGCATACACCTGGTCATGCTTCGAATCATCTTTGCTATGCTCTGAAAGAAAATAATGTGCTGTTCAGTGGGGATCACGTAATGGGATGGTCAACCACAGTGGTCTCAGCGCCCGACGGTGATATGGGCTCTTATATCCGATCACTTGAGAAATTACTCAAGCGAGATGAGACACGATATTGGCCAAACCATGGGACTTTTATCGACAAACCTCATGCATACGTCAAAAAGCTTATTGCTCATCGCCGTGACCGTGAAAAACAAATTAGTGCACATCTTGAAAAAGGGATTGAGAGTGTAGAGATGCTGGTTGCTGAAATGTACAAGGGTTTAGACCCGCGGCTCTACCGAGGCGCTTGTCGAGCTGTACATGCCCACTTAGTGCACATGGTCGAAACCAAGCGAGCTCTCTGTCACGGCAAACTCGAGGAAACAGACCGCTTCACCCCACCGGGTGGAATGAAATGAAGACCGAGCTCCCAATTCCTATTTTACTCGCCGATTATCAGCAGCCGAACTTTCTAATAGATGACGTGTTTCTTGATATTAAGCTTGGAGAAACATCTACTGAAGTGGTAGCCAAACTTCAAATATACCGGAATCCAAATGCCGCTCACCCACATGCGGCGCTAGTGCTTAATGGTGAACAACTCAAAACTCAGTGGATTGCACTTGACGGCCATAAGTTGGATCGCAAAAAATATACTGTTACAAAAAATGAACTTGTTATCAGTGAACCGCCAGAGAATTTTGTCTTAGAGACTTCTGTAATAATAAAACCACAAAAAAATACCCAGCTTGAGGGAATTTATAAATCAAATGGGATCTTCTGTAGCCAGTGTGAAGCGGAGGGCTTCCGTCGCATCACGTGGTACTTGGATCGACCGGATATTCTTGCGCGATACAGAACACAAATAACTGGAAGCAAAAAAAAGTACCCAGTACTTCTCTCAAATGGAAATTGTACCAACACCAAGACTTTCAGGGATGGGACGCACTCAGCATTATGGGAAGATCCATACCCAAAACCATCGTATCTTTTCGCATTGGTTGCAGGGAATCTTGGCTGCTTGCAAGACGAGTTTATAACCGCGTCAGGACGTAAAGTAGCACTTAAAATATTTGTAGACCTTGGGAAAGAGGCACAGGCTTGTCATGCTATGAAGTGCCTTATCAAGGCGATGAGGTGGGATGAGGAAGTTTTTGGTCTCGAGTATGATTTAGATGTTTACATGATCGTAGCCGTAAGCGCATTTAATATGGGGGCAATGGAGAATAAAGGGCTTAACCTCTTCAATGACAAATATGTTCTCGCCGACCCTGAAACCGCGACTGACATGGATTATGCTCTGATTGAGTCAATAATTGCACATGAGTATTTTCACAACTGGACTGGCAATAGAGTAACCTGCCGTGATTGGTTCCAACTCAGCCTCAAAGAAGGACTAACGGTCTTTCGTGACCAAGCATTTTCTGCTGACATGTCCTCAATAGCCGCGGAGCGCATCAAGGCAGTCAAGACACTGCGTGCTCGGCAGTTTCCAGAGGATGCGAGTCCACTCGCCCACCCTATTCGACCCGACTCATACATAGAAATAAATAATTTCTATACCGCAACGGTTTACGAAAAAGGCGCCGAAGTTATCCGAATGATGCACACATTATTAGGCGCGAACGGTTTTCGGGCAGGAATGGACCTGTATTTTGAACGCCATGATGGCCATGCGGTTACTTGTGATGATTTTATTTCTGCAATGGAAGATGCCAACAATTTCGATCTCAGCCAATTCCGTATTTGGTATTCACAGTCTGGGACCCCTTCGCTTTTCGTTGGTGAAACCTTTAACGAGGATAAACAATCTTACACCCTCACTATTCATCAGCACACAGAACCAACGCAGGGGCAGACCAAAAAAAAGCCTCTTCACATTCCTATTCGCGTTGCGCTGCTAGACGCTGATGGGGATAGAATGCGTCTCACTGCAGACGGCACAAAGGAAAAAATCCTTGAATTAAAAAAAAGAAAGCAGTCTTTCACATTTAAAAATATAGATCATCCGCCTAAACTATCTCTACTCCGAAACTTTTCAGCTCCAGTTAAGATAGAATGGCTATCAAAAGAAGACCCTTCATCAGAAAAATTAGCTTTT
>MDSZ01211777.1_pt1 | contig 10957 bp, 14 predicted proteins | sample 811201 | NCBI WGS metagenome assembly MDSZ01 (sample SAMN05326647, study PRJNA326480) | marine metagenome | isolation source: seawater | place: Indian Ocean: North | collected 2010 | reverse complement strand
TATGAAGTATCGACGATAATGCTTTCACGACAACGGTAATGAAAGCAAGAATAAAGAAAACTGCCTCGTTTGCATTGCAAACACAACCGGAGAACAACCAAATCGTCATACCGATATCGATTATCATTAATATTGTACAACCAAGAAGAGAATCGTATTCGTCCCAACCTATGCGATCCCAGACCGCTCGTTTGTACGCGACGAAAAGAACGAAACCGACAGACCAAGCTACATTAAGAAACAAGAGTCCCACAAACGGTATACCTGCACACTTTTTATCCAAATAGAAAGAGTCTCTTCTGTCCACTGCAACCTCACCGACCAGCATGAACCCCCAAAACGCGTTGAATATCGCCGATACGCCCACGATCTTTGTTATGTCGATGACTTGACTCTTGTCATTGTCCGATCCATCGCTCAACGTACCACTCAACGTATGACCGAAGGTTCTCTCCACACCTCGAATATCTTCCTCCTTTGAGCTCATCATCACACTCTTTCTCCTGATTTATTCTTTCTTTCTATTCTCTCTTGAATTCGAATTTTGAAAATTGGAGATTCAGAGATTCAGAAACTGCACATTTTCAACCGACGTTTCGTCCGTGCTGAAATTGGTCCTCGATTTGATCGTGCGATACGAAAAGATTGAAAAGCTTTTCACCGACTAGAGAGAGAGAGAGAGAGAGAGAGAGATCGCAATTTTGAGAAAAAGAACGGAAACCATACAGTGAAAACATTAAACTCAAAAAAATCAATTAAAAAGGATGATGAAGGATGGAAATGATATGTTGAGAATGACGGTGAGAAAAGCGACGCACGTCGTTCCGGCGACGTTGGCTTGGTATCTTTTGATGACAAGAGACGTTCTTTCAGATGAGTACATATGGATTGTGAAATGTTGTACGGCTTTATTTTTTGTACTTTTGGTGTCAGATGATGCGAGGAGAAAGAGCAGTACGATTCATGCCATGTATGAGCGTACGATGTGGATGAAACCCGAGGAACGGACTCGTCTCGGAGCTTCGGTGTATTACTTCGCAGGTGTAATGATCAATCTGTATTTAGGTCTCTTGATGACACAATACAGAGTGTTTTTTGTGATTGGTATTCTTAATTTGGGATTTGGTGATCCAGCTGCATTTTTGGGTGGCAAGCTCGTACCTTTGATTTCGATATACAAGCGCAAGACCTTGGGTGGCTTCATGGCATGTGCTGCGACTTGTGCGTTCATTACTCACAACGTTCTGCTGACTTGGTCTCTCACAGCACCCAAAACGTATGAATATCATGGATCCACGATAGGACTTGCTTTACTTGTGGGACTGACAAGTGCTGTGGTCGAGTTGCGATCGGGACATGACAATCTATTTATCCCTGTTATGAGTTCTCTTGCGATGGTAGGGTATGATATTTTATTCGCTAATATTATTATTTAATTCTTTCTTCTATCCCATACCACCAATACAACGTATGCTATCTGAGCCCATAATATTCGTACTTTCTTTCTTCTATCTCATACCACCAATACAACGTATGCTATCTGAACCGATAATATTCGTACTTCGCTTATCTACTTCCAAACAATCTCCAAAGTAATCTTTTCGAGGTGTCTCGAACTCGAACGTGACATTCTTAAATGTAACATCATGGGCATTCTCTAAAAACACACCATTTGCCTTGGAAGCTGAGCGGCAATAAAAGCTGCAATTTCCCTCTGGTGTCGGACGATAGTCTCGACTTCCCAGACAGCTTATCTCAGAACCCGGTGCTGCTGTCTGTTCTACGCAGATGTGCTCCGTGTCGTTTGAACAGATGACTGGATTTTGAAAGCACGGTAAAGGCCCACTCGAGTAATTTCCAAACGTCTCGATCTTGATGTAAACGTTTTCAAACAGCACATCATGAGCTCCACCGGATATTCCACTGAGAATTCCACCATTCTCCGATCTTCCCGTGATGTTGATGAACTTCAAACCTCGAATCTGTCCCACGGCGTACCCGTTGTCTCTTGGAGAGTTGGTGATTGCCAGCCATTCTCCGTTACCCCTGTTTGTGTGTGAATGATATGAGAAAGATATTCGTAGCCTCAAGAAAAACAAAACGTACCACCATCTGGGAGCTTCATATCGAGTCTCCACACGAATGTTCGCAAATGTAATATTTGTGATGTTTCCTTGACTTCGCTGTTGAATAGACATTCCACCGTTGGAATCCCAGATCGTGACGTTCTCGAAGAGCACGTTGTACATATCGGTATCACAATTGCTTCCGAACTTGATTGCATGAGAGTGACTTCTCACTGTAGTATTTCGCACCACAAAATCTTTCAGTGGTCCCATTCCAGCAGTAGCTTTCTGTAATTATGTTTTTTTAAAAGTCAATTTCTCATGATGCGAATGAGTAAATATATGAGTGACAGAAGGAGGCTACATTCTTGAACCATCAAAACATGGAACGTACGGGGCATATACCGTCGTCGGCAACGTCGATTCGAGAATTTATAAGAGTCACGTTCTCACAGGAGACGGGGTCAAAACCATCGTTGTTCGGGAATCTCGAATCACCGTAAATGTCAAGATTGTCAGCAAAGATATCTCGACTCTGTTCCATTCTCAATGTCCAATCGGTGGAGTTATGAAGGTGTAAGTTTCGTAATACGATATCTCTAGATTTCGTGATCAACAGAACGTTTGGACGTCCCTTCGATCCATCGTCTCCGTATGGTGAGAATCTATCGTCCTTCGCACTGAAATAACTCCACGCATGTTCTGCATTACCGTGGATTGTTCCACCACCCTCGATCGTCACATGTTCGGCATTATCGACGTGTACCTGTTTTTCAGTGCGTACAAAATGTCAGATTCGATTGAAAATCGTACGCAGCCCGAACATACCACTGCAGTCTGAGTAACATTAATTTTAGCCTCAATTCGAGTTCGCTCATTTAAAATAAGCCTCGTATTCGATCTAATCTTTATTCCTGACGTGGACCAAACTCCACTTGTAATGTTGACACACTCGGCGGTCGAGTCCAACGCCGTTTGCAATCGATTCGTATTTTCCTTCACATCGTCCGTCGGATCTTTCAACACCACACACGCGTTCGCAATCGTTCCGCCGATACTCAGGACAAGAAGTATGATCCTGCACATCATGAATCTCTCTCTCTCTCTCTCTCTTTCCCTCTCTGTCTCTCTCCAGCTGCGATCTTGTTTGTGATCGTTTCACAGTTTCAAAATTTCAAAATCCCGGAGCAGCATTGAGAGTGAGTGGTGAGTGGTCCTTGAGAGAAGATAACTTATCAGCTTCTGAAACATTTCAGGGAGATTTTCGTATCGTCGAGGAACGTGAAAAATGCAAAGATCGTTTATTCGTGCGGTGATGAGAAGATCGTGCACTCGATGGATGTCCACGATCGATTCTCAACGTGCGATTATTTTAAGTGATCTTTACAAAAAGGCAGACGTAAACGGCGATGGCGTCCTCTCACACGCGGAGATTCGAGAACATTTGGCACCAAACATTGGATTGGAAATGGATTCAAGCGAAGTTGAGGATTTTATCAAGCGAGCTGATGTAAATAACGATGGGCGTGTGGACTACGAGGAGTTTTTGAGACTCTTAACATCTCAAGATTAGGAGTGTGGATCGATGTCATATGTGTAAAATGTATTTCGTAGGCAATAAATATTTACTTATTATGTCCAACCATACTTCCGTAGAAATATATTTGGCCCGTGCTCCCAGTACTCCTCCTTGGAAACAATCTGCCCATAACCCTTTGTATCCGAACCCCAAGTACGAATAATCTCCGAAGCGATCTTCCCACCTTTGATCGAACGCCACTCTAGACCATCGATTTCGTCTTCGGGCGTTCGGTTCACTTGTGCATTCAAATCACTTAACGATTTTTCGAGCCTGGATTCAAACAATGACACTGAACCAGCATTTGTGGATCCACCTTCAAGTATAATGTTACGAACTACCTTGTTCCGAAGTGACTTATCCTTAACACGTTCAATACATCTACGTACAGCTTCACTGACACCAATACTTTTGCTGCAACAAAATCCAGGCATAACATCTTTCGGATTGAACAGTGCGTCTTGAATTTTACGAGCCGAAAAGCGTTGACCATCTGGTAAGATCAAAAACTCATTCATGTCTCCACTTCTGCTTGCATCCTTGACCGCACGTATAAACTCTCTGTCGGATGTTCTGAGATGTTGACGGTTTTTGCATTGACTCAGAAGCCAATCTGTAGTATCTCGTCCAGCTACATATGTCGGTACACAATGCTTTCCGAGAGAACAATGGCCATCAAAAATTGACACGACATGAGATGTATCATGACCACTCGAGAGCACACAAGACGTGACACAACCCTTCGTATGTGTGTGTGTGTGTGTGTGTGTATGTGTGTTTTCAGAATTATGAGTGTACAGAGAAACTACTTCAAGACGTACCATTGCGAGAGATGCCAACACACTCGGTGTGTACATTGCCACTTGTTTAATATTATCGAATCCAAATATCACGTCGTTGGCATACGTTCTTACACGACTCGGTAAGTAAGGTGATCCCGTCAAAACAACTAAGCTTGATTTCTTGGCGTAGCGAATTTCCCAAGGAAGTTCACGTTCAAATATTGTTTTCAACATTCCATCGACTTGAAACCCCCGTGCAATGGGATGTTCAACAATCTTCGTCCCAAGATTTGATATCGTTGTTCTTGTGTAGTCTTTTCGTGGTACTTCACAACCAAGCATGGATGTATTGTTCACATATCGACTTGATCCTCGTACTAGAGGAATCTCTTGCTTACGTTCTCGCTTTGACCAAACTCGTAAGTACCTGTGTTGGTACTCGAGCGTGAATATTGTCTATAAGTGAATGAGTGAGGAAGACGATAAAAAAAAAAAAAGATATCGAACTTCACGGTTGAGGATCACTACGTACAAAGATCCGATAGAAATCACAATGTCCTTAAATGGAGTATCGTACGTCATGTCATTGGTTTTCTTGTTGAGGTACCTGTGTTCGAGCGCAACGTGTCGGTCTATGGCGTAGCCCAGAAAAAGTGTATTGCTTTGTCCATGGCTTGCCTAGAAGTAGTGTGTTCAAGAGATACGATATCGAACTCGTGAGTGATACAGTGATATTCGTAGTATTTGAGGGATATGATTAAAATTCTCGCGCTTCGTGCTCGAACACCACGTACCAAACATTGCCGTTCTTTGCGTCGACAACAGTTTGCCAGTCCGATTTGTGTTTCTCGTTTCTCGATGGCATTTTTACTACAACCTCACGTTTTATGAAATCGTTCAACACTTGATCGATGACGTGACTGTGTTTTTCCTTCTCTTCTTTCGCAGAAAATGTCATATCTTGTGAAATCTTCACCGTTTTCTCACACTCATATTCACGAAGTTCATCACCTTTTGACGTTAACCATACGTTTTCAACTCGTTCATCTTTACCAAGTGCATCGTCTGGACGACCTGATTAGAAAAAAAAATGTCGATGTTACATTTATACATACCCACATTACGAAGAAAAAAAAAGCGTACCGAGCAGTGCAACTCCGATGTGATGTGCAATGAGATTGAGTTGAACAGAGTACCTGTTTTCGAGTGTCGTGTCGGTCTATGGCGTAGCCTAGGAAAAAGAGTGAAAACGCTCGATTGATATTATTGCGAGTGAGGGATACAAGGTGTTTTGTGAGTCACACGATTGAGTCCTTCGAGTAAGTGGATGAGAAAAAATACCACGCGCTCGAACTACGTACTTGCTACGTTGAAAGCACAACAATAATGATATCAAAGAGGATTGTCCAATCGAAACTCTTGAGATTCCACTTTTGTTTTCATGGAAACGGTTTTGCACTTTTTTATTTAAAATCATGACTCCACTGAATGAATGAGTCAGACCTCCTCCACTTCTTGAGACAAAACCGAGTCCTCCATATTCTTCATATTCTTGACGAAGTAGCGTGATGTATTTTGAAGTTTGACTCAAAGATCCAACTATAGACAATCCGACAAAGATCTCGTTCTTTTCTTTAGATCTCGAAACCATCACGTTTCGTCTGTGGCGAAAAGAGAAATCCATGCAGTACTTTTCTGGATATACAAGATTCGATCGCACCTTGCGTTGATCCCAATCAACATATGTAGATGATGACATGTTTTTAAGTTCTTTACATATCTGTTTTTCAAGAAATGAAGTTGAACAGTGACGTAAAGCACCACCGCAAAGTACAATATCAGTACGGGATTTTGGTGTGCTCCATTTGAAAGCATTGTCTAAAAGCCGTGCGATTCGTTTGAATGGTTTTGAATCATGTAAGGGTTGTACTTCCGGAAACGGATATGGATCGAACGCATCAAAGGACGTGCCGTCCGGTAAAACTTTCGATGAAGTGTTAAAAAGCCCAGAGAAGGACGGGTTCTCGTATTGAATCCTGGATTGATAAAGTTTGACACCTTCATTTATGGATGTTACAGATGAAGATCTATGTCCAGCATGTACAAGGATACCGTTCGTTCTTCCGGCTGCGTACCTGTTTTCCCGACCCGTGGTGTTTGAGTGAGTATTTCTTTGTAGATATTACGATACACGTACATTGCGAGATAAAGTTGATCCATGTAGAGGAACTTGTCGAAATTTAACGTTTCGTATCCTATTTCAAGTACTTTGGCATAAACGTTTGCTCGTTGAAACGATGGAATACTCATAATCACACCGTTATTCGTAATTCCAATTTCCTCTCGCTTTGCTTCGAGTCTCGTATAATTCGATGAGAATCTCATACCTTGTGTGTGTGTGTGTGTGTGTTTGTGTGTCAATATAAGATTGTGGCGAGTACATTGAAACAACAAGCACCTACCCGATTCGAACGCGCGTTGCGCGGCGAGATCGTGATCCAAATATTCCCAACAAAACTCCTCTGGTGTTTTCAGCGTCACAACTCCTTCTTCTTCACCACAAATTCCCGTGTCAATTTTGAATGTACCAAAATCGATTCCAATCATCATGCTTTCATCGTCGTCGTCCATAATCTTTGAGTATCTAAGTTGTGTCTTCGCATATTCAAATACAGTAACTTAATAACTGTTTGAGACCCAACTGCAAGAACTCCAAGAACTCCACCCCACCACCCCACAAAAGAGAGAGAGAGAAAGAGAGAGAAAGAGAGAGAGAGAGAGAGAGAGAGAGAGAGAGAGATTCATCATTCCGAAAAAAACATAACATCACCACAAAAAAATAATATGATCTCAATAATTCTTTTTCATGTAGTCATACTGTTAAGTCTATGTTGCTCAAGTCTGGCGTACGTAACGATTCGAACGTTTTTTTTTTCCCGTTAACGTCGACGATCGACGATCGAAATACGCTCACACAGGGACACAGAGATAAAGCATGTGTTGGAACATAGTGTTGGAGGTGGAGATTTCACATCTCGTGGAATATTGGTAGCATCGTCGAGTAAGCGTGGAACCAGGAGAGTAGCGAAATTCGAGGACGCGGGTAAGCTCGGACCGACGGAGGTGGAAACGTTCAAGGAAAGCGTAAGAAACGAGGACGTGTACAGAATTCGAATGAGATCGAAACCAGATGATTCGAAGTCTCCATATGTCGTAGCATCTATTCCAGCATGTCAGCTTTTGCTTGGAAAATTCAAGGAAAAGATTTTAATTCGAGAGAACGAGGACGGTAGCGTTTCCTCGTTGGAGTACGCGAATCCTTACTTTCACGGTGATTGTGCAAAGTTACTTTCGGGATCATCCAAAGCAAAAGGAAACATTCGTTTCAAGTCAGCTGCAGCGTTTGTGATGCCGAATGAGGCAACTCCTGTACCCTTGAAAATTGAGGGAAATATGTTCGTTAAGGGTGCCAAGGCACGAGGTGGTAAAAACGGAGACAAAAAAGGAGCAGAGGAATCAAAATCTTTCTTTCAACGTTATTGGCACATCATTCTTCCTGTTGGTGGAATGATGCTTCTTAGTAATGTGATGGCTCCTCCACCTCAACAGGGAGGTGGCGGTGGTGCGAGGCGATAGAAGTTAATTTTTTTCTTCTTCAAAAATCTACTTTATCGTCATCGGACACACAACACACAAAAACAAGAAGAACAACGACGAAAACGATTTACAACACACACACACACACACACACACACAACTACAACAAGGATGAATCACAACGCAACCTCATCCAAAGTCACTGCGACAACACCCTGCTTGGATTCATCATCATCATCATCATTCAAGGGCATTTGCGCATACTCAGAATCTGCAAGTGGTCTCTGATACTGCCCAGTTGGATCCACCTCTCTCATCTGAGCACCTTGATCGTCGCGCACACTTCGATACTTCGGTACAGCCATCATATCCGCAAAAATGTTCAAATCTTTCGATGTAAGTCCCACACGACGCCACAATGCGACAACAGCAAATGCGAGCAGAGCTATACATAGGGTAAGAATGATCATCATTACAACGACACCCGTGGCCGTTTCGCTACCACTTCCCATGTTGTTGACAACGTTGTTGTTGATAATCTCTGCTTCAGACTTGATGGCTATTGATCCGACCGAACACGTCACCAGAACACTTGTTGTTTGCTCTGATTGAGAATTTGCAGTGTAGAATTTGAGATCATTGTTCTCATTTGCCTGTCGCAATAAATCTCTCGCATTCGTTGCTTCTTCCATTGTCAAATGTCGAAACAGAGTCGAAACCAATAAGTCATGACCATCCTTATTTTCAGACAGTTGTTGTATCTCGACAGAGGATTTGACAACGGCAGCCTTGAAACCCATCTGAGAACGATACTCGGATTGTAATTGCCAATTGAAGTCTTCCTTCTTGAAATCAGTGGTATCCCAATCGGTGTACACGTCCACAGTCAGAGCGTAGTCACCCGGTGTCGCTCCGGAGGGATTCAAAACAGTGTCACAAATCTCAGGCTCGGTCTCGTCCATGAACGCGTTGCAGATACCAGTGAGAATTGGACCAAACGCGTTCGAGCCTCGGAATTCTGCTCCGTTGATGATAAAAGATGGAAGTTCGAAAATTGTCAGCTGATTTGCAGCTACCCTCTCAGCTTCTAATTTCGTGTTCGTACCTATACGTTCGAGCGTTCGGTGTTCGAGAGTTGATGTTTGGTGTTGCGAGTGAATTGTCTTGTGATTTTGGAAAAGTGAGCGAGTGATGTAAATGAGTGACATGATTGATATTCTCGTGAACACACAGGAGAGTCTGGAAACATTACGTACCGTCCGCCACATCATGACCACCGCTTGCTGTGACACATTGATCGACTTTCGTATGATCGATACCGTTCGCTGTAGCTGTCTCATCAGAGCATTGCTTGAAATTCTCAGACGTAATTCCCTCCTCACCAAAGCATCGATCTGCAAAGTCAACCACGTAGTCCCAATACTTGTACTCCTCATTCGTTTGGTTGACGACTTCGAACACACAGAGCTGACGTAGATTCTCCTGAACTACGTCGATTCCTTTCAGATTACCCTCGACATTATCACCTCGTGGTGTGTCACTGCAGTATTTTCCACCCAACACACAGTTATCTGGACATAGATTTGTGTTGTCTGATGATCTGCATCCCCATCGCGTTCCGTCAAAGTGAAGATAGCGAGGTGTAAACGTTGTAGAGTCCTCAAGCTCTCTTGCAACACGAGCAAACTCAAGCTTGAATTCGGCACCGTACCTGTGTTTTGTCGAATTTGAGTTACGTGTATGTGTGTGTGTGTGTGTGTGTGTGTCGAATAACAAACACTACGTACCAATCCTCAGAACTTGTCCACATTTCCCACTTCACATGATCATCATCTGCAGGAACGTCCCATTCCATCTGTAGAACGACTGCTTGATTGTAATGATCCACATTTGCGCCGCATGTACCTGTGGTTCGAGATTGTTTGTTTATGTTATTCTATCGTTTGAGAACACAAACTTTCTACGTACTCTTATCACCCTGCTCGCACAACGCAGATTTGATGTTCTGTCCATCGAACTGGGACACGATGAAAGAAGGAATTCGAATGTTGTCACCACTTCCATCGTTTGCCATGAACGGAAGATACGAAGTCGTCTGTGACGGACTACCTGGACACTTGAGTGCGTGTGCCGTATGCTGGTTCGCGCAGGTTCCGGGACTGTTCGTACTCGTACCTCCAGTGGGATGAGAGTAATCGTCACAGTAGCCGAAGGGATCTCCCGCAAGACAGTTGTTATCTGCGATAATCACACCCACTGCTCCAGCTTCCTCAGCATTTCTTACTTTCTTTACGAAATTGCAAGTACCGCGATCGATGAGAAGTAGAAAATCTCCTCCGGACGATTGCCATTGATTCACTTTGGAATCGGGAAACGGATCGCATCCGAGATCATCCGCACCAGGAGTCGCGTAGAAGATTGGGGCCGTAATATCCTCACCATAACTCGGAATTCCAAATAATGCCTCTCCATGATGAAGATAACCTGCATCGCCATCATCGTCCGGATATTGCTGTACGAAAAGATTTTTTTTTTAAATGATTTTTCGAGAACGATAGTTGGAGACGTCGACGCGAAGAAATGTTGAGAATTATAAAATTGGTAACGTACCTGAACGAGAGAATTCGGTCTCACAATCCAAAGATGAGATGCTCCATCGTCATGTGCATGAACACTGATGTATGACGTTGCAAGGATAGCGATTAAGATATTCATGGATATCATTGTTTAAAAGTGTTTTCTCTCTTCTCCAACATCGCAACCAGCGCTGTGGTTGCGAGAGAGAGAAAAAGAGTGAGAGAGAGAGAAAGAGAAGAGAGAGTGTGTGTGAAATCGTTCGTCGTTTCTCCAGACTTAACACTCTTTGATGATGAAATAAGAGAGAGGAATGGTGGGAAGAGAGACATGCTGCTGTGTATCTTCAGACGGCACTA
>MDSZ01039394.1_pt1 | contig 10957 bp, 8 predicted proteins | sample 811201 | NCBI WGS metagenome assembly MDSZ01 (sample SAMN05326647, study PRJNA326480) | marine metagenome | isolation source: seawater | place: Indian Ocean: North | collected 2010 | reverse complement strand
TTTTTTGTTTCTGAATATTTCATTACATCGCATAAGCAAGGCCAACAACATTTATAATATTGACCACAAATTTTTTCATCGTTTTCTAAGTTGGTAAGAAAAATTTCGTCTGGCTGTGCATTAGGAGGTATTAGAGAGCCTGAGACCGCACAGTATAATTTGTTAAATTGTATAAATTCTTTGTATTCAAAGTTTTGATCTAAGATGTACTTAAAGAATCTTGGTCCTGCCGCATTTCTATTGCCATCGGGAAAGATGACTGACCAATCATTTACAAGTTTTTCATATAATTTTTCTGTATTACCTTTAGCACTTAAAGAAAAAAGGCCTGAAAGTAATATAAAAAATAATAGGTATTTAAAATTTTTACTCATAAAGGTAAGATAGTTTGGACTTATAAATTTTAAATCCCTAACTTTTACTAAATATAAATAAAATTTATCATTCTATTTATAACTTATATAATACTGGAAAACTAAATATTAATTTTTAATAAAAGTTTAAATATTTTATTTTTACTTAAATAAGTTGAAGTTATATAAAATTAATTCTAGTATTTTTATATAAATAAAAGACTTAATTTTACAAAACAAAGTATTAATAATTATGCCATTAGAAAATATAAATAGAAATCCTGCTTCAGTAGATAAAATAAAAAATATTTTAAAAGATAAAATCAATATTTTAGATATAGGTGCTGCTGGAGGGATAATGGAGGAATTTAAAGTTTTAAATAATATATCTAATTTTTATGGTTTTGAGCCTAGGAAAGAAGAAGCTGAAATACTAAACAGAAAAAGCAAAAACAATCAAACATATTTTCCATATGCTCTAAGTGATAAAAATCAAAGTAAAACATTTTATAATTGTGCAAGTAGTTCAGCTAGTTCATTTTATCCAGATGATAAATTTTTTAATTCTAGATTTGCTGAAAATAAAAATAATTTGATAAAAAATCAGACAGAAATAGAATGTGTTACACTTGATAGTATCATGGATAAATTTGATAATAAAAAGATTGATGTAATTAAGTTAGATACAGAAGGTTGTGAGCTTGAAATATTAAGAGGAGCAACAAAAGCAATTGATAATTCAATAATGATTATATCAGAATGTCATTTTAGTAAGTTTCAAAAAAATAATAATCAACATTTCGCAGTGCTAGATGAATATATTCAAAATTTTAATTTCTTCCTATTTGATATTGATCAAAAAAGATTTACTAAATCATATTTACCTGTGGGAAAAATATTTAGTTTTTTTAAATTTAGTTTTGCGGGAGATTTTAAAAAAGAATATGGTCAAATCAAAATGGCTGATGTAATTTATTTTAAAGACCCAATATTTGATTATAAAATAAATAAAGAAAAAGCTAAAAATTTTTGGAATAATGATAGGGTTTTAAAATTAATAACTTTATTAGATTTATATAATTATCAGGACTCAGCAATTGAAATTTTATTTTTTTTTAAAGAAAGATTTAAAAAAAATGATGTTCAAAAATTACTCAACTCATTAATTAAATTCAATACCGAATATTTTACTCTTGATGATGGAAAGTATAAGAAAAATTATCTAAGAAATAAATTTTTTAAAGGATTTATAGCAAGACTCTTAAGATCTACTCAAAACGATTTAGATTATGATAAATATTTACTAAATTCAAAAAAAATATTTAAAAAAATTGGTGGTCTAAATGAAGATGTTGAATAATTTCTAAATTTTTAATATTTTTTTAAAATAATTAATAGTTTTTTCTAATCCATAATCTAAGTCTATTACAGGAAACCAATCTAACTCTTTTTTTGCCAAATTTATATCTGGTTTTCTTTTTCTCGGATCATCAGCTGGTAACGTTTTGTATATTATTTTACTTTTTGAATTAGAAAGACTAATTATTTTTTCTGCTAACTTAATCATAGAAATCTCATTATGAGAACCCAGGTTAACAGGTCCGGTAAAATCATTTCTAGTATTAAACATTAAATTAATTCCCCTAACTAAATCATCTATATATAAAAGACTTCTTGTTTGGCTTCCATCCCCAAAAACTGTTAAATCCTTACCTTGTAATGCTTGAACAATAAAATTACTTACAACTCTGCCATCATTCACCTGCATACCTGGACCAAATGTATTAAAAATTCTAATCATTTTGATATTTAAATTATATTGTCGATAATAATCAAAAAACAATGTTTCAGCACAGCGCTTACCTTCATCATAACAACTCCTAATTCCAATAGGATTTACATTTCCCCAATACATTTCATTTTGTGGATGTTCTAAAGGGTCACCATATATTTCACTGGTAGAAGCTTGTAATATCTTACAATTATTTTCTTTTGCTAGCTCTAACATATTAATTGAACCTATAACATTTGTGTTAATAGTCATTACAGGATTTGATTGGTAATGCACTGGTGATGCAGGACATGCTAAATTAAAAATACCATCAATTTTATCTTTAATTTTTAAATGTTTTGTAATATCGATATTAATTAGTTTGAAATTATCATTTTTTTTGAACTTATTTATGTTGTTTTCAGAACTAGAAAAAAAATTATCTAAACACAAAATATTTTTATTCTCTTTAATTAGATTTTCTATTAAATTTGATCCAATGAAACCTGCACCACCTGTAACTAAAATTGTTTCCATAGATATTATAATATTAGATTATTCAATATTTTTATAAAGAAATAAATATAAATAATATATAAAATAGTTCACATCACATATTTCATTAACGACTAACGAATAAATGAATTAATATGGCCAATGTATGTATATTGATAATAGGTAATTTATATAATCAATCCCTACATATTAATTATTTTTATAATTTATCTATTATAAATTTAAGTAATTCTTATAAATTTAGCTTAAGTAGATTTCCAGATATTGATTCATTGTAAATTATAATTTAAATGTAATTTGTGAAAAAAAATATGAATGTTAATTCTATTTTAAATATTAGAAATTCAAAATATGACATCTTATTTAAAGATTTAAAAAAAAATAGAATTAGTTTTAAAAAATTTTTGTTATTGTATGAAATAAGTTTTGATAAAAATGATCATAAGAAACTTAAAAACTTGATTTATAAATATATATCAAAATCATTAAATGTTTATTTCAACATTAATTTAAAATCTAAAAGTGTAAATATATTAAAATATGAAAAACTTATCTTAAATCTTCCAAATATCACCCCAAATGGGGTAATTGTTCCTAAAAAAGAAATAATACAAGAATACACAAATATACAAAATTATTTAATAAAAATTATGGATAAATATAAACTAGATTCAATAATTAAAACTTTTGAAATTTGTGATGTAAGATTAATGAGATCAAATAAAAGTAACTATAATGCTAAAAGATCATATTCTTCTTCAAATGTACATTCAGATAATTGGTCAGGAAATCCATGTGATGCAAAAATAGCTATGTACATCGATGGAGATAAGAAAAATACGATAGAATTTTACAAACCAAAAAAAATAAATAACAAATTTTTTGATAAAAAAAATGATTATAAAAAAGCAATACAAGATTATGGTTTTAAAAAAATAAAAGAAATGAATGTAAATAAAATTACTATTTTTGATCAAGCTTGCTTACATAAAACAAAAAATAAAAATTGTGGTATAAGACTATCCATAGACTTTGGAATAATATTAAAAGAAAATATCTCAAAAAAGATTCTACTTAAAAGATACAAAGATAGATTTATAAAAAATAGATCAATTTTAAATATTAATAAGTTAACAAAAATTTTAAAACCTCAGTCTATTTTTTCAGAAAATTACTAAATAAACTATCCTGTGTAAGGAGAAGGACTATATTCTGGAAGTATATTTGATAATTGTGGATTTTTAGCTAAATTACCGCCAATGTTACATGGGTGATCGCAAGAACATGCTTTTAAATGTTTCCTAAATATGTCAGCATTATCACTTTTCCAAAAATCATTAAATTCTTTTGCATTCTTTACATTGCCAAATGTTTTAGTATACTCACAAAAAGCTATATCACCATTTGGATAAATAACCAAATTATCATAAGGTGCACTACATTCAAAAAACTTGGTTCCATTCTTCTTTATATAGTAAGAATAATACAATACAAATTTATGATAGTCTCTCCAGTTATCTTTATTCATAAAGTAATCCAATACATTTTTATGTTCTTCTGAATTCAGTTCTAATAAATCAAAAGGTTTTACCCAGGCTGGGTCAAAGCTATCTTCTCTAACTTTTTTACTAAGTCCAAATGCACCTGTTTTTGGACTCCTAATAATATTTATTCTATGATAAATATCTAATTCATCTTCTACAAATTTATTAATTTTAACAAAATCGGAAAAATTTTCTTTTTGAATCGTAGTTAGTGCTGAAATTTGAAGATTTGGATATGTTTTTTGAAGTTTCTTTAAACGTGATATTGTTTCTAAACACTTTGTAAAAATTCCTGGAACTCTTCTGATTTTTTCATGTGTTTTTTCCATACCATCAATAGAAATATTAACCAAAATTCTAGTATTTCTAGATGCATAATGAAGAATCTTAGTTACTTTTTCTTCTACTCTATCAGGTAAGACACCATTAGTAATATAATTTAGCGAATGAATAAATGGATTTTTAAGAAAATATTTTGAAATTTCTTCAATATCTTTTCTAATAAAAGGTTCACCACCTGTAATTATAACTTGGTTTACTTCTTTTTCTAAAACTCTTGCTAAATTTTTATAATCAGCAAGCGTCATTTCATCAACTTGTTTATTTAACTCATCATAGTAGAAGCAATGCTGACATTTGGCATTACATCTGTTTGTGATATATACAAAAGCAGTTTTATTATTATTTCTCGATAATTTTTTTTCGGTTTTTTCTATATTATCTAAATACTCTCTAATTAATTTTCTATTTTTTTCCTCATACTCATCAGGTGCCTGTAGAAAATTGATTTTTTTTCTTAATGCAATATTTTTATAATTTTTTATTAAATTAATTTGAAATTTAATTTTTTTAGATTGATCTAAATAATTAGGTAACGTCGGTTTAGACATTATTGAAGCTACATTTTTAAGTAAATTTTTTGTAAAAATTAAGGCTCCAAAATTTTTATAAACCAAATAATTTTTATTAAAATATCTTGAGTTTGCACTTCTTATTCTGCTTCCTGAAACATGAAGATATTTTAAGTCTCTACTGCAAAAGTTTTTATATCCAGCAGCTTGTACTCTAAGTGATAAATCTGTATCTTCATCATAAAAAAAGTAAGCAGGATCAAATCCACCTACTTCAAAAAAAACATCTTTTTTCATTAAGCAAAAAGATGTTTCAATTATTACTCTCTCATTTTCTAGATTAAGATTTATGTTCTTAGATTTCTCTTTGTTTAAAAATCCATCATCATCAATTACACATTGTGAATAGTGAATGTTTTTTTTGTCTTCATCTGCAAAAGACTGGCATCCTATTTGTCCGTAATTATTTTCTTCTGCAATTTCAATTACAGATTTTAGAATATTTTCGTCAAAAATAAATGCATCATCATCTAAAAATAGAATAAATTCACCTTTTGCTTTTTTAGATGCAAAATTTCTTGCTATACAAGGTCCGAGATTTTTTTTGAATTTATAATATTCAGCTTTAGGATATTTACTTACAAGTTCATCAATTCCAGGTAATGAAGAATTTTGATCTATAATTAAGATTTCATAATCACTAAATGTTTGCTTATTAACTAAATCCAAACATCGAGTTAATTCTTTTATTCTATTATGAGTTGATATTATTATACTTAATTTCATAAACCTATTTAATCTAAATTCTTAACATAAAATATTCTTTTTAAAACTCTATTTTTAAGAAATCTATAAAAATAGTAAGCATAATACAAAATGTTAAAACCAGAAAAAAATATTAAACTTTTAATGAATGTTTGAATACCATTTTTAACTGTAATTTTTTTATTTTGATATTTTTTATCAATTAAATAAAAGACAGTAACATAATTTGTTTCATAAAAATTATAAAATTTGCTTAGTTTAAATATCTTCTTATCTGTAGATTTTGAATTTCTAAATACAATTATTTTTAAAAAAAGATCTTTATTTTTTAATATATAATTATAGATTCTTTCTAATTCCTGATCATTGAATAATTCTTGTCTAATAATAATCAAATTCTCAAATTTTAATTTTGGAAGATTATTTATAAAATTAGAAATATTTTTTTTTAAGTTTCCATTTATTATTTTTAAAAGTCCTAAGTGATTAAGGCATGGGCCAATTTTTCCAAGAACTTCAGAAAGTAAAATTGACCTGTTCCATACTATAGATCCATCAAGTTTTTTTTTAGTTTCTCTTTTTATTATATTTTCTACATCATCCAAAATATGTAACTCTAATGAGTTGTTAAATGTAGATATAAATGAGGGAAGTAGAATATCTTTATATCCTAAAATAGCTACCGACCTATACAAGTTAGATTGTAAAATTCTTAAAGTAATTATTATAAAATAAATTTCAGATAAACTTATTATTTTAAATCTTAAAGGTACTTTAAGCGTTATAATTTTAAAAAAACCCTTTATATAAAATATAAAATCAAGTTTTGTTCTGCTAAATTTAACCAATGGATGAACTTCATTAGTAAATTTATTTTGTTTTTCTAATTTTTCAATTTTAATTTTTTTGTTTCCAAGTCCCCAATTACTTTCATTAGAATGTAATTTAAATGTAAATTTTTTTCTATTTACATTCTTTGCTATAACAGCATTTCTTACATTTGAACTTCCTCGTGGTATTTTGAAAATATGTATTCCAAAATTTGAAGAGTCATACCACATTGAGTCAAGATTTGATCTTACAAATAAATCAAATTCAGATAGACCCCAGCTTGAATAACTTTCATCTAAGCCTCTTATTTTAAACCATAAGTCCTTTGATGCTATATGAGCTCCAGCAGCACCACCATGTTTCACACCTACATCTGTTTCTATGTGACCAGAATGAGATAGCCACCTTGTTAGAAAATCATAACTAGGTTTTTTTTCAAATAATTTCTCGGGTAATTTTATTCGATGTACCCACAAAAACATTTTTTGTAAATTTATATGTGAATACATCTTTCCATTTAAGAAATGATATAAATTTAATAATGATGATTCACTAAAAAAAGTGTCATGAGCACTTTGTGCAATAAATTTTCCTTTAGATCTCCTAATAGCTACATTATGAGCAAGTGATACTGAATAATATCTATCTTTTTTATGACTATTATGATTAGCAGTTACTTTGTCAATCTTAATAAAATCAATATATTTTGAATAATTTTTTGATAAATTTAAAGCCTTACTTAGTGGGTAGTCACTTCCCCAATCACAAATAGTAAATCTTATAAAATTATTTAAAGAAAGTTTTTTTTGAGTGTAAATAGTATATTCGATTTGATATTTTAATCTTTCTAAAAAATATGGATTGTATTGGTCATTTCTTCCATTAATAGCTAAAGATAATAAATTCTTTTTCATATATAAAAATTACTACTGATATTTTAACATATAAAAAAATCTAAAGTATTAAAATTTGATTATTAAAATATTCAGTAAATTAAGTTATGGTATTTACATACTTTTTGAAAAAATATTACTATATATCAATATTTGATTGTATGCTTATGCGAAAGAATAGTTGTATTTTGAAATAAAAGAATAAATGTTGAAAACAAATCGTTTTAACTTTATTCGGTATTAAAAATAATGGGGCGTCGCCAAGCGGTAAGGCACCGGTTTTTGGAGTCGGCATTCGTAGGTTCGAATCCTACCGCCCCAGCCAAATTTTTATAATGTTTGAAGATTGTTTATTTACAACAATTTCTATAAATAAGTTTTTAATTATTAAAAGATTGATCAATAAAATTATCAACCTTCCATTTAATTTTTTCTAGGAAAATAAAATACCCATAGTTTATTTTTTCTTCTGAATAAATTCCCCATATATTTTCTTTATTAATCCAAAAATTTTTTTCCAAAACAAATATTTTGCACCATGAGATTATACATTTTTTAATTGCAACAATATTATTTATTCCGATTTGACCAATTTCTTTTCCTTCAGGATTATTAAACAAGGGAACTGAGTTATTATTTTCAGATATAATTATGCCATTTCTATTACCTTTCAAAAGACTTTTATGAATCCATCCTGAATTTTTTTGATAATCTATAATTTTTCTCCATTCTCTATGTTCCTCAATAATCTCTAAAGGTAAATTATTAACAATATATTTTAATAATATTGGATAATTTAAACTTGGGCCTACTCTTAAATTAATACTATCAGATTTTGTTGAAACAAATCTTGGAATTTTTAAACCTGTTTCTTTGCCAAATGTTTCTGCAAATGACTTATCTACAAATAAACAAAAAAGAATTAAAATAATAATTTTCATTTATTTTTAACTGCAAATTTTTTTCTAATATTATATCTTGGTTCCCAATTAAGATATTTTTTTAATTCTTTATTGCATGATGAATAATTAATTTTTTCATATATGCTTTTATATTTTATTTCTTTTAAATTTAATTTTTCATTACTTTTGAAGAATTTTCTTATTAATTTTGCAATTTCATTAATACTAATAATTTCTCCACCACCTACTTTAAACTCAAAGTAATTCTTTTTTTTAAATTTTTTAATATTCTTCAAAATTTGCAAAACTAAATTTGTCGCATCATTAATATGAATAAAATCTCTTTTCTGCACTCCTTTTGTCATTAAAAACTTTTTATTTTCTTTTGAAAATTTTGAAATAATAGAAATAATATTTTTGTCATCAATATCATTTGAGTAAAAATTATGATAACGTAAATTTATAACTCTAAATTTTGAATTAAAATTACTATATTTTATAAAATTTCTAAAAATGTACTTTGAAAGCGCATAAAAATTAGTTCTTCTATCCAAAATAGTATCAATATTAATAAAATAATTAATATTTAAATTTTCTATACATGAAAAAATTTTGCTTGGTATTGTAACATTTGAATTATAAGTTTTTATAAAGTTATTATCTTCATGATATGAATTAATTGAATTAATTACTATCTTAATTTTTAGCTTTTTTAATTCTGAATTACTTTTTATAATTTTTTTTATAGGTAGAATTATAAAATTAAAATCTTTAAATATTTTTCTTATGACCCTCCTATCACTATTTTTATTTTGGATTATTATAAATTTGAAATTTTTATTAGGTATAACTTTAAGCAAATTTTTAATAAAATAGCTTTTTGGTGCTGTAATTAATATATTCACAATTAAGTGCAATTAAATAAATAATTTTCAACTATTGATTCAATATATTTTTTTTTATTGCCAACTTTGTTCCACTCTATAATTTGTTCTAATGTTTTATCTATAGAATAAAATGGTTTCCAATTTAGTTCTTTGGCTGATTTTGCAGAATTTAAAAATAAATACTTTGCTTCCTCAAAATCACTTTTTATAATCTTATAGTTTCTATTATATTTTGATTTTTTTATCATCATTTTGGTTATTTGCTCTACATTTAAACCATCATTTTTGATTGGACCAAAATTCCATGCTCCATTATATTTATTAGTGTTAAATGATTTTTGTGCAAGTAATATGTATCCTAAAAGTGCATCTAAAACATTTTGCCATGGTCTAATTGATTTGGGATTTCTAATTTTTATTATTTTGTTTTGATTCATACTTTGAATAATATCTGTTATTATTCTATCTTTACCATAATCTCCTAAACCAATTACATTACCAGCTCTTGCAGTCGAAAAACCAATATTTTTTTTATCAAAATAATCATTTGCATAAGATTTAGCTATATATTCTGCGCAAACTTTACTCCAACTGTAAGGATCTTTACCTTCAAGACTATCTGTTTCAACAAATTTTTGTTTGTTATTTTTATTTTTATAACACTTATCAGTTGTTACAATAATACTACTTTTTATAAATTTATTTATTTTTATATTTTCTATAATGTTTAATGAACCGAAAACATTTGTGTCAAATGTATTATAAGGATTTTTATACGATTCAATAACTAGTGGTTGAGCAGCTAAATGAAACACTATTGAGGGTTTGTGTTTATTTATTACTTTATTTAATTTTTCAAAATCATTAATGTTATTAAAGTAACTAATGATATTTTTTTTTAATTTAATTTCATTAAACAATGATTTTTTTTCAGGTTTTAGAGAATATCCTATTATATTACAATCTAATGCTTTTAATAATAATGTTAACCAACTACCTTTAAATCCGGTATGACCAGTAATTAAAACTTTTTTGTTTCTCCAAAAACTTTTATTAATCTTCATATAACCAAGGAGCTTTTTTTTCTTTAATTAAGTCATTTAAAATATTTTTTTCTCTTAGTGTATCCATAGGTTGCCAAAAATCATTATGCTTATATGCTGTTAATTGATTTAATTCAGCTATCTTAGAAAGAGGTTGTTGCTCCCAATGATCTGAGTAATTTTTTATAAATTTAATTGCAGATTTATTTATTACAAAAAATCCACCATTGACCCTATCTCCATAGTTTGATATTTTTTCAAGTATATTAGTAACTTTTGTACCCTTGATATTTAAATATCCCCACCGTGGCGGCGGGAATACAGCTGTTAAAGTTACTAATCTGTTACATTTAATATGAAAATTAATTAATTTATTTATATTAACATTGCTTAATCCGTCTCCATAAGTCATCAAGAAAAAATTTTCTTTAATATGTTTAACAATTTTTTTTAATCTACCACCTGTTCCTGTATTCATTCCAGTATCAATAAGAAGTATTTTTTCATCATTGAAATTTGATGATATTTCGGTTGTTTTTGAATTTATTATTTTTATTTGTTTTTTAATTAATCTATATTCTTTTTTAAAAAAATTTGTAAT
>MDSZ01058352.1_pt1 | contig 10958 bp, 9 predicted proteins | sample 811201 | NCBI WGS metagenome assembly MDSZ01 (sample SAMN05326647, study PRJNA326480) | marine metagenome | isolation source: seawater | place: Indian Ocean: North | collected 2010 | reverse complement strand
TACGACATCCCCTGTTCATAACAACGAATACTTTCTTGATATGGCAAAAAAATTAGAGTCCATGGGAAGTGACACATTAGCAATTAAAGACATGGCTGGTTTATTAACTCCACAATCTACAAAAGATTTAGTCTCTCTATTAGTAAAAAATATAAGTATCCCAGTTCATATACATAGCCATGCAACTGCTGGGCTTGCTAGTTTAAATCTTGTTGCTGCAGTTGAAGCAGGAGCTACAATTATCGATACTTGTAATTCAAGTTTTTCAGAGGGTGCAAGTCATCCAACAACGGAATCAATAATTGCTGCTCTCCAAAGCATGGGGTATGAAGTTAACATAGATATTGCAGCGATTGAGTCAATAAGTGAGCATTTAAGAGAAATAAGAAAGAAATATTGGCAATTCGAATCGGAATTTACAGGTGTTGACCCAAGGGTTTTATCAAACCAAGTTCCTGGGGGAATGATATCTAACCTATCAAATCAACTAAAAGATCAGGATGCCCTAGAAAAAATGGATGATGTTTTAAAAGAAATTCCAGAGGTTAGAAAAGATTTAGGTTATCCCCCTCTGGTTACTCCAACCTCACAAATTGTTGGTACGCAAGCTGCATTAAATGTTATTACTGGTTCGAGATATAAAACTGTCACCAATGAAGTAAAAAATTACTTCTTAGGACAATATGGTGCTGCCCCTGGTGAGGTAAGTGAGGAAATAAAGACAATTGCGATTGGTGATCAAAAACCTATCACTTGTCGACCTGCGGATAAGCTTAAACCTGAGATAGACAATTTGCGAGTCAAAGCTGATGAAATCATAAAAAATGAGGAGGATTTGCTCACATATGCCATGTTTCCTGATTTAGCTACATCTTTTCTTAAAGAGAGGAATGCTGGATCTCTTGTGCCGGAAGAATTACTTGTTAAAAGTGAAGTTGGCGATGAAAGTAATCGCTATGCGCCATCTGAATTCAATATTACACTTCACGGTGAGACCTATCATATTAACTTAACTGGATCAGGTAAAGCAGGTGATGCAGAGAGACCATTCTATGTATCTGTTGATGGTATTTCAGAGGAAGTTCTTGTCGAAACATTAGATCAAGTGCTTGTAGAAGGTGGAACTTCAAATAAAGTAGGTAATAATGATGAGGGTAAACAAGAAAAAATTTCGAAGCATTCTCGACCTACCCACGATGGGTGTGTTACCACAGCAATGCCTGGAACAATCATTGACATAAAGGTAAAAGTTGGGGATTCAGTCAATGCGGGGGATAGCGTGATTGTTATTGAAGCAATGAAAATGGAAAATGAAATACAGGCTTCAAAATCTGGAGTTGTCGTTGCAATTCATGTTTCAAATGGCGATAATGTCTCACCAAACGAAACATTAATTGAAATACAACCGCAATAAAATTGATTTCTTTTTATGAGTGAAATTATTCTTGCATCTTCATCAAGATATAGACAAGAACTGCTTAAACGTCTCTCAATAAAATTTACCTCTATATCTCCAAATGTTGATGAAAGTAAACATGCGCATGAAACATTTGAGCAATTAGCACGGAGGTTATCAAACGAAAAAGCTGAAGTGGTTTCAACCAATAATCCTTCTGCATTCGTCATTGGATCTGATCAAACAGCTGAATATAATAATAAAGAGGTAAAAAAACCTCTAAGATTTGAAAAAGCATTTCTTCAGCTTAAGCAACTTAGCGGGAAAACTTTAAACTTTTATACTGGTATATGTATAAAAAATAAACAGAAGAATATTTCAGTTGATGATGTAGTTAAATTTTCTGTTACTTATAAAAAACTTACCGATAAACAAATAGAGAATTATCTTTCTATAGAAGATCCAACGAAATGCGTTGGTAGCATTAAATCTGAAGGGTTTGGAATTACTCTTTTAGAAGAAATTGTATGTAATGATCCGACTGCAGTTATTGGTCTACCACTTATAAAATTATCTAAATTTTTTAAAGAATTTGGGCTTATATAGTTGAATATTAAATCTAAAGGATTTGGGAAATTATTTCTTATACCTACCTCGATTGAACAAGAGTTTAATAACGAATTTTTATTAGAAACAGATAAAATTAAAATAAAAAAAATTAAGTACTTTATTGCTGAAACTCCAAAAGTTGCCAGAAAAGCTTTAAAAAAAATTAATCCAGATGTACAAATTCAAGATTTAGATATCATGGAGCACAGTAAAAAAAATTCATTTGAGTCAATTGATGAATATTTTAAACCGATATTAGATGGGAATGATATTGGTTTAATGTCCGATTCTGGGGCGCCTTGCATTGCTGATCCAGGCTCTAAAATTGTCACAAAAGCTCATGAATTAGATATTGAAGTTGTTCCCTTGATTGGTCCCTCATCAATTATTTTAAGCTTGATGGCATCAGGTCTTAATGGTCAAAGATTTTGTTTTCATGGCTATATACCGATAGAGGAAAATAAAAAGAATGATTTTCTAAAAAAGATACAAATTAGTATACAGAACAAACAGGAAACACAAATATTTATAGAAACGCCATATCGAAATAATAAGCTCCTAAAGGATATCTTAAAAATTAATAATGAGTCCTTAAGATTATGTGTAGCAACTAATCTAACTGGCACGGATCAATTAATTAATACAGCGACAATCAAAGAATGGCGACGAAAAGATTTACCAGAATTAAACAAAAAATTATGTGTTTTTTTGATTAATTAAATTTTTGATCGGTTTAAAGGTTTTCCTGTAAATATTATTTACACCAAATTTTTCAATCAATACTAAATGTTTTTTGGTGGGGTAGCCTTTATGTATATTAAGCTCATAGTGTGGATATAATTTATGTAAGTTCTCCATAAAATTATCCCTCTCAACTTTGGCTATAATTGAAGCGGCCGATATTGAAGGTATCAACGCATCACCTTTGATAATTGGCTCAAGCTGAACCCCTTCTACACTTGGAACATGAATGCCATCAACAAAACAAAGTTTTGGCTTATTCTTTAGCGATAAAATTGCTCTTTGCATTGCTAACAAACTCGCATTTAGAATATTCAATTGGTCAATTTCTTCAACACTTGCTGTTGCATAAGCATAATCATATGCTCTTATTTTTATTTCGTTATATATAACTTTTCTTTTTTGTGGAGAAATTTTCTTAGAATCATCTAAATTTTTTATGCTAAAGCTATCATCTAAAATAACAGCAGAAGCAAAGACAGGTCCACATAATGGGCCTCTTCCTGCTTCATCTACTCCGCAAATGAGAGTCATTTAATATACGGTTTGATTGTTTTAAAAATTAATGCTGAGGTATCTTTTTTAAGGTTTTTATGAAGCTTTAAAAATTTAGCTTCTAATTTTTTAACGTAACTTTTATTCTCAATAATTTCTTCGGCTCTTGTACTCAATAAATTTGGAGTAGCTTTATGTTGTAACATTTCTGGGACAGCATTTTCATTAAGTAAAATATTGGGTAATCCAACATTTGGAATTAAACGAAGCATTTTCCATCCAAAATATGAAATCCATGATCCCTTGTAAATTATAATCATTGGTTTTTTATACATAGCAATCTCAAGAGAAGCTGTTCCTGAGGCAACAATTGTAAAATTTGAACATTCTATAACCTCACTAAAAGACTGTTTGTACAACTTAACTTTCTTTCTTAAATTAGATGTAACTCGACTACTTATATAAGCATAATTGTTATCATTGTTTACTGGTATTAAAAACTTTGCGTTTGGATATTTTTTTAATAAAATTTGGGCTGTTTCTAACAGAGTATCTGTATGAGCTTTAAGCTCTCCGACTCTGCTTCCCGGTAAGAGTGATATAACAAGCTCATTACTGTGAAGATTTAATTTTTTTCTACTCTTATTCATGTTTATTTTAAAGGGAATGATATTTGCTAGAGGATGCCCAACAAAAGTAGCTTTAATTCCCGCTTTTTCAAATAGAGGTTTTTCATGTGGAAAAATAGAAAGAATATGATCAGTTGATTTCTTTATTTTATGGACTCTATTTGGTCTCCAAGCCCAGATAGAGGGTGCAACATAATGGAAAGTTGGTATGCCACTTTGTTTTAGTTTTTTTTCAACATAGAAATTAAAATCAGGAGCATCAACACCAATAAAAATATCTGGTTTTTCAAACTTAAGATAATTGATTAATTTATAACGTAAATAAAGTAACTTTGGAATATTTGGCAGCACTTGAAGTACCCCATATAAAGATAGATTAGAAAAATCAAAGTAAGATTTTAAACCCTGTTTTTTCATAAGTGGGCCACCGACACCAATAAATTCGACATTTTTGACTTTCGCGCTAATAAAAGCCATAAGTTGGCTAGCAATTAGATCACCCGATGGTTCGCCTGCTAGTATAGCTATTTTAGCCACTTGGCCTTATAAGTCCTCTTTTTGATCTCTCTATAAAATCTAGATAAAGGCCTACTTCTTTTGAAGATTTCTTAAGTTCCTCCAATTCTATTTTTGCTTGATCAATAGAATTATCTTTCATATAAATAATTCGATACCCTTTTTTTATATCAAGAATTGTCTCGTCACTAAATCCTCTTCGTCTCAATCCTTCTGAATTAATTCCATTTGGAAAAGCGTTAGCCCCTCTGCTCACTGCTCTTACATATGGTGGCACATCTTGACCAAGTAAGGTTCCACCCATTGTAATTACGTGCGCGCCTACTTTACAGAACTGATGAATAGCAGTTAATCCCCCTAAAACTGCATAATCATCGATTTCTACATGACCAGCTAACGTAACACTATTTGCAATAACAATATTATTTTTTACGATACAGTCATGAGCGACATGAACATATGCCATAATCCAATTATCATTTCCAATGACTGTTTTTTTATTTCCTTCTATTGTTCCAGTATTTAAGGTACAAAATTCTCTTATCATGTTTCTGTCACCAATTTCAAGAAATGTTTCTTGATCTTTATATTTCATATCCTGTGGTTGTTCCCCAATTGATGAGTAGTGGAAGATTTTGTTTGATTTGCCGATTTTAGTATGGCCAGTAATATTAACATGGCCGCCAATTTCAGTACCTTCGCCAATTTCAACTGACTTACCAATTACTGAGTAAGGACCAATTTTCACATCTTTATCTAATTTCGCGTGTGAATGTATGATGGCTGTTGGGTGAATATCTTGCTCAAATTCCATTTTAATTATCTTTCTTTTATATTTCTTTCAATACGCACATGATTTCAGCTTCAGCAGCAATTTCATCTTCTACCATAGCGATGCCCTTATATTTCCATATTCCTTTTATAGTTCTTTCAATTGAAACATTAAGCTTAAGTTGATCTCCAGGCACGACAGGCTTTTTAAACCTTGCCTTGTCAATACCAACAAAATAATAAACTGAGTGATCATTCGGCTTATCATTAATCGTTTTGAAAGATAAGATTGCGGCAGCTTGAGCAAGTGCCTCGACAACTAAAACACCTGGCATAACTGGGTAATGAGGAAAGTGTCCAGGAAAAAATGGTTCATTGATAGTTACATTTTTTATTGCATCAATACTTTTTCCTAGCTCATATGATAAAACTTTATCCACTAACACAAATGGATATCTATGAGGAAGGTGATCTAAAATTTGATTAATATTCATTGAAGTATCTTTTGTCATTTCATACCCTTTTTCAACATAAACCTCACAGCAAACTTTAACCAGTCCTTATGATTCAATGGTGGAACGGCTCCTGTAAATCTTTGTCCTTCCTTTTTTATAGATCTTGCTATTGGGGTTGTTGGTGATATGACAGTTTTATCAGCTATTGATATGTTTGGTCCTATCCTTGCTCCACCCCCAATCATACAATGCTTTCCTATTTTTGCACTTCCTGCAAAACCTGCCATTGCTGCAATAATCGTATTTTCTCCTATTACACAATTATGGGCGATGTGAACTAAATTATCAATTTTTACGCCTGCTTTTATAATTGTATTATCAATTGCACCACAATCTATTGTTGTGTTTGCACCTATGTCTACATTATTGCCAATTACTACACTTCCTGTTTGAGGAATTTTTGACCAACTACCATTTTTTTCAGGAGCATAACCAAAGCCATCTGTCCCAATTCTTGAACCAGAAAAAAATGTACATGTATCCCCGATCTGAACGTTATCCTCTATACTAACATTGGAATGTATAACTGTATTATTCCCAATAGTAACATTTCTACCAATTGAAACATTTGGACCTATTCTAATATTTTTCCCTAGTAAACAGTCGTCACCAATGCTTGTATTTGGCGAAATACTGCAATCATGTCCAAGTCTTGTATTTTTGCCAATACTCACAGATGAATGAATACCATCGTTAGTTTTTTCATTTTGACTATCAAACAAAGTTGCAATTTTAGAAAAAGCTAAATAAGGATTTTCTACAAGTATATAGTCCTTATTCCAATACTTTAAATCTGCTTTTTTTATCAAAATAACCTTTGTTTTAGTTTTACTTAACTGAGGAATATACGAAGAATCTGATAAAAAGGAAATGGAATTTTCTGATGCTGATTCTAATGAAGAAATATTATTTATAATAATATTATCAGATGAGGCTATGCCATTTACTAATTTTGCTAATTCAGAGCACTTATATTCTTTTAACATTAAAATAAATCTTCTATTTAGCTTTTCCTAAGGTCTTGATAAGCTCATCAGTTATATCTATTCCTTTTGAAGCATAAGCTACGCCCTGATAAAGGATCAAATCATACTTTTGTTTTTCTGCCAGCTCTTCAATAGATTTATTAATTTGTTGTTGAAGTTTACCAATTTCTTCACGCCTTCTTATATCAATATCTTCTCTTAATTCCCTTTCAATTCTTTGTACTTCAATTTTTGCGTTTTGGATTTTTTTCTGAGCTTTTTGTTTATCAGAGTCTGACATTGTAAGGTTGTTTTTCTTAAAATCTTTCTCTTGTGCTTGAATTGCTTTTACTTTTTTTTGAAGACCATCAGTTCTAGATTTAAATTCTTTTTCAAGTTTTTTATTGCTGGATGCAGTTTGGGGAGCATCCTTTAAGACTTTTTCTACTACGACGTAACCAATCTTAATTTCCGCCTGAACTGAAAATGGAATTATTAAAAAAATACTTAATAAAATGCCTTTATAGATTTTGTTTATCATTCTGATCTCCTTATTTTAAATTTCCCTTAAAAATTAGTTCCCATTCCAAACTGGAATACTTCTGTCTCATCTAGATTATCATCATTTAGCGCCTTAGCAAATGAAACATTTATGGGTCCAAAAGGAGATACCCATAGAACAGATAGTCCCGCTGAAAATCTCATTTCATCTAACGCAATATTTTCATCTTCTTCCCATACACCACCACCATCCACAAAAGTCTCTATACGAACTTGATCTTTAAATGCTCCCCCTGGAAGTGGAAATAGCATTGAAGTACTCAATACAATCTTAGTTGTACCTCCAGTCGATACATAGTCTTTTTCAGCTGTGTCATAATATTGCTTACCAATTGATGCGGGCTTATAACCTCTTACTGAATTAGATCCTCCTACATAATAATTTTGGAAAAATGGATATGGATCATCGCCATAAGAGTGCGCGTATCCAAAATCTAATTTGTTCAGCCACACAAAAGCTTCAGTTAAAGGGGTATAGTCAGCTATTTTCCCATTAAATTGATAGTATTGCATATCTAGTAGTGGCAAAGTAACTTCTGCAGATAAATCATATTTATAGCCTGATCTTGGATAAATTGCACTGTCCCTGTTATCAGAAGTATATCCAAGTGATAAAACAGCTTCATTTTGATCACAACCGCTAGCGTCTCCTCCAGAGACGTCTTTACAGTAGTCTTTATATCTTGTGGGTGATGAATCAACAAGCTTAATCTCAGTCATATCAATGTCAAATCCAATTTTGACCGTATCAAACTCATTCATTGGTATGCCAAAACCAACACCCAATCCTAATGATTCTTTATCATATTGCCCTGTATCTAAATCTTTGGTGTTAGTTTCTTTGGTGTAAGCTGTAAGTCTTCTAGATACACCATCAAGTGTGTAATAAGGGTCAATATGACTTATGCTGTAAACTGTGTTGACACTACTTGTATTGATTGTTGCTGAAATTGTATCGCCTGTTCCCAAAAAATTAGCTTGAGTTATTGAAAAACTCCCCACCAGACCTTCATCTGAACTTGCACCAGCACCAAGCTTAACAGACCCTGTATTTTTTTCTTTTACCGCTACTGTAAGATCAACTTGATCTGAAATTCCAGGAACTGAAACAGTATTAATATCAACGTTTTCAAAATACTGTGTTCTTTTTAATCGTCTTGAAGATTGATCAATTTTTTCTTTATCATAGTAAGATGACTCAAATTGTCGCATCTCTCTTCTTAAAACCTTATCCTTTGTTTTCTCGTTACCAATAAAACTTATTCTTCTTACATAAACTTTTTTACCTGGCTCAATGAAATAATTAAAGCCGACTATCAAGTTTTCTTTGTCTACATCAGGAATTGGATTTACATTAGAAAAAGCATACCCATAATTACCAAGCTCTTGATTAATTGAATCTGTTGATTGATTTAAAAGTTTTCTACTAAAAACTTGGCCCTTTAGGGTCTTGATATTATTTTGAAAAATTGATTCTTCAGTTAATGGATAATATTTACCGCTTATTTTAATATCTCCAAAATCATACTTATCACCCTCATCGATTATAATAGCAATATAAACATTTTTTTTTGTCTCTGAAATACTTACAGTTGTATTTTTTATATCAAAATCTAAATATCCTCTATCCATATAATAAGAGCGTATTTTCTCTAAATCTCCAGTAAGTACCTGACGTGAATACCTATCATCCTTATTCCACCATGACAAAAAATTTGTTGGTTTAAGGTCAAGTCGATCCAAAAGATCATTTTGGTCAAATTTGGTCATACCAATTATGGAAACTTCTTTAATTCTAGCAACGCCCCCTTCATTGATATAAAAGTCTATTGCTACCCTATTTCTCTCTTGGGGGGTGACTTTAGTTTCAATAGTTGCTGAATAAAGGCCTAGATTTAAATATTGTTTACTAATTTCATTCTTGACTCTTTTAAGCTGAGGTTCACTAAACAGCAAGCCCTCACCGATATTCATTTGCAACATTCCTTCCTTAATTTTATCTGGTTGAATAGCTTCAGCACCGTGAAAGGAAATAGTTGAAACAATTGGTTTTTCATTAACAATAATAACTACAACAGAACCTTCTAAATCTATACTAATATTTTTAAATTGTCCTGTTTTATATAATAATTGTATCGCTTCAGAAAAATTTGCTTCACTAATTAAGTTATCCACTTCAAATGGAATGTTGTCGAATACAAGACCTGGATCAACACGCTTTAATCCTTGGACCTTAATATCTGAAATAGTAGTTTCGGAAGCCAATAATGGTAAATTTATCGAAACAATCAGAAAAAGAAAAAATATTATTTTTTTCATTAAGATAGAGCATTTTTAAAAAACAATATTATATACTGCAAATACAGTATTTAAAAACTAATATTTTCTCTTAAGTCATTGAGAAATAATAGATTTATAAAATAAGATACTGAAGACAATTACAATAAATTAAGATTATGTTTGATATTTTCGTGATTTGTTTGATATCTTTAAATTTAGTTAAAAACCTTAATAAACATGAATTTACTTGAATTTAATAGTAGATAATTTTTTTTAAAAATATAAAATACTTTAATATATAATTATAAAATATTGTTTTATATAATTTTTTTTAAAATATTATTAGCTTCTTTCCTAGCTATAGCATCAATCTCAAGAATATTATCAAGAGAATTAACTTCAGTTTTATTAGCCTTAAATAATGTTTTTTCAATCAACTCAGGTATTTGCATAAATTTAATTTTTTTAGATAAAAACGAATCAACAGCTATCTCATTGGATGCGTTTAAAAAAATACAATGTGCTGTTCCTTCTGATAAACATTCGTATGCAAGTTTCAGGCATTTAAATTTTTCTATATTTGGCTTTAAAAACTGAAGGTCAGAGAGTTTTTCAAGCTCAATACCCTCAACTCCAGAAGCAATTCTTTTTGGGTGACCAAGAGCATAAGCTATTGGTATACGCATGTCAGGTTGGCCAAGCTGACATAATGAGCTTCCGTCGATAAATTCTACAAAAGAATGAATTATACTTTGTGGGTGAATTAAGACTTCTATCTTTTCGCTATTAATTTTAAATAAATATGATGCCTCAATTACTTCAAGCCCTTTATTCATCAAAGTTGAAGAATCGATAGTGATTTTCTTACCCATTTTCCAATTTGGATGCTTTAATGCTTGCTCTACAGTTACTTTCTGTAAACTTTTTGAATCAAAATCTCTAAATGGACCTCCTGATGCTGTAAGTGTAATTTTATTTACCTCTTGATCTACTGATTGTGAAGAAATTACCTGAAATATTGCGTTATGTTCACTATCAACAGGAATCAACTTTGCTCCACTTTCAGAACATATTTTATTTAGTAGTTCCCCTGCCATTACCATTGACTCTTTATTTGCTAATAAGATTTCTTTCCCGTTTTTAGCTGCATGAATAGTTGAAAGTAATCCAGCACTTCCTGTTATTGCAGCAATAACTGTTGTAACATTTTCATGTGATGCTATAAAATTGTATCCATCATTACCAAACAAAACCTCAGTATCTATATTATTTTGCTTTAATTTTTCCTCAATATTTTTTTTTGACAAAAGGTCGCTAGTTACAATATATTTTGGGTTGAATTCCAAGGTTTGCTCTATTAATAAATCGATATTATTAAATCCACTTAGCCCAAAAATCTTATATTTATCAGGATGAAGGCTTATTACTGAAAGTGAACTTCTTCCAATACTTCCTGTAGAACCAAGAATAGAAATATTTT
>MDSZ01267557.1_pt1 | contig 10959 bp, 11 predicted proteins | sample 811201 | NCBI WGS metagenome assembly MDSZ01 (sample SAMN05326647, study PRJNA326480) | marine metagenome | isolation source: seawater | place: Indian Ocean: North | collected 2010 | reverse complement strand
CTCAGGAATTGATCCTAAAAAAAATAATATTTTTGTTCAATCACAAGTTCCTCAACATGCACAACTTGCTTGGCTATTTAACTGTGTGGCAAGAATGGGTTGGTTAAATCGTATGACACAATTTAAGGACAAGGCTGGGAAGAATAGTGAAAATGTTTCAGTGGGCTTATTTTCATATCCAACATTAATGGCAGCAGATATTTTAATTTATTTAGCAACTCATGTTCCAGTTGGTGATGATCAAAAACAACATTTGGAGTTAACAAGAGATATTGCACAAAAATTTAATAATGATTTTGAAACAGATTTGTTTCCAATACCAGAACCTCTAATTTTTGGAGAAGCAACAAGAGTTATGAGTCTACGTGATGGTTCTAAAAAAATGAGTAAATCAGATCCATCAGATTATTCACGAATTATGCTCACAGATACAGCAGACAACATTATACAAAAAATTAAAAAAGCAAAAACTGACACTCAACCATTACCTGAAAATACAAAAGATTTAAATTCAAGACCTGAGGCAGAAAACCTTATATCTATATTTGCTTCTTTAAATAATGATTCAATTGAAGCAGTAATTTCTGAATATGCAGGAAAAGAATTTTCACAGTTTAAAAAAGATTTATCTGATTTAGCAGTATCGAAATTAGAGCCTATAACCTCTGAGTTGAATAAATTAATGAGTGATATTTCATATATCGATTCTGTTTTAAAAGATGGAAAAGCTAATGCTATTAATGTTGCAGAACCAGTTTTAGCAAAAACAAAAGAAATTATTGGATTTTTATCCTAATAATTCCCATATTTTTAAATTTTTTTATTAAAATTCATACGAAAGACATATTAATAACTATATATAGAATGATATGTTTATACAAACTGAACAAACCCCGAATCCGCAAACATTAAAGTTTCTTCCTGGTAAAGTTGTAATGGATGACGGAACGGCTTTTTTTCAAAATATTGAAGAAGCCTCTCACTCACCTTTTGCTAAGAGGTTATTTAAAATTGAAGGTGTGGATGGTGTATTTTTTGGAAGTGATTTTATTACAATAACAAAGGGCCAATCAGTTGATTGGCAAGTTATGAAGCCTCTTATATTAGGTTCAATTATGGATCATTATAATTCAGGTGAAGATACTATAATTAAAGAAGAAAAAAAAGAAAACACTTCATTAAATAATGATGAAAATGATACTGATATTGTGAAACAAATTAAAGAATTATTAGACACAAGAGTTAGACCTGCTGTAGCTATGGACGGCGGAGATATTATTTATGATAGTTTTAAAGATGGTGTTGTTTATCTTCATATGCAAGGCGCTTGTTCAGGTTGTCCAAGTTCTACTGCAACTTTAAAAATGGGAATAGAAAATATGTTAAAACATTACGTTCCTGAAGTACAAGAGGTTAGACCAATAGATGCATAAGCTATTAAATTTATTTTGTTTTCCATTATTAATTACTGGCTCAATATTTTTAAGCAATGGACTTCTTGATTACAATTACAGCTATAAGAATGTGATTGAAGCAAATCCTAAAACATCAAAACAAATTAACACATTGTATTCGGAAAAAGAAATAACTTTAAAAGATCCACCTATCTCTGAGGTATTAAGCGATAAACTTTCTGTGAAGATCAGAGTTAAACCGATTAATCCTATAATTATTTCAAAAATAGAAAATAAATTAACTTTAAATGCAATATCAAATCTATCAGATAGTGATTTCGATTACTTAGACTCAGGAAAAAGGCAATTTGTAAAAACCGTTTTGCCAATAATTATAAATGAAAATCAAAGCATAATAATCACTAGAAATTTTGTAAATAACCTCAAGGAAAAACTAGAAACTTTTAAAACACTTAATAATTCAGAAATTCGTAAACTCAATAGCATTGCAAAAAAGTTTAATATTAAGTCTTCTAATAAACACAAATTAGACTTAGTTGATGAAATACTATCAAATGTTGATGTAATTCCAAATTCTATTGTGCTTGCACAGGCTGCAATTGAGAGTGGATGGGGAAAATCAAGATTTGCTAAAGAATATAATGCACTTTTTGGCGAATATACTTATGATCAAGATGAAGGGGTAGTTCCTTTAGAGAGAGAAAATGGAGATAAACACTTCATAAAATCATTTAGTTCTTACAATAATAGCGTTACATCTTATTTTGAAAATATCAATTCTCATAGTGCTTACAAAGATTTTAGAGCGGTAAGAAATATCATGCGATCAAAAGATAATTTCTCTGAAATTGGACTGCTGATTGATAAATTAGACTCTTATGCAGAGGATAATAATTACGTAAATACTTTAAACGCAGTAATTAAAAAAAATAACTTTGATCAATTTGATTTAAAAGTTATTTCTTATTAATTTAATAATAAAATTGATGACCAAACCATCTCCAGTTTCCATCTGAGTCTTTAGCTGTACAATTCATTCTTGATCTACCTTTTGATAATTCTCTAGATAATCTTATCTCAATTCTTTCGTTGAATTTAAATATTTCTCTTTCTACTTGACCGTTCATATCAAATATAAAACAATTAAGTGAAGTTGATAACTTTTCATCTAAAAGTGAGAATCCTATGAATGGAGGATTTTCAGTTATAGTTGGATTATTTGGTATAAAGTCATAAACACCCAAACCTTTTGATGAAGCAGCAAATTTAACTCTTTCTATTTCACCATATTTTTCATTTAGAGAAAATCTTGGTAAATAATACATATTTGAAGTTTCATTAATAATTCCAGAATGCTGTCCAAATGCAACTTTAAATTTATATTCTTTAATTAGATTAATTATTTCACTATTAGCTTCACCGTAAGGGAAAGCAAATAATGTAGGAATTTCACCAAGTTCTTTTAAAAAAATTTTATTTGATAATTCGATTTCTGCTTTAACTTCATCAATCTTAAGGTCAGGCATGTGTTCATGAGTATGTGAATGTGCGCCTATAGTTACACCCTCTTCTTTTAATTTTCTTATTTGATCCCAATTTATATAACTTTTGTTATTTTTAACTATTGTTCCAGTTGTTACAAAAAGTGTTACCGGTATATTATTTTTTTTAAAAAACGGCCACCCAACTTCAAAAAAAGATTTATCAGCATCATCAACACTAATTCCAATTGCATTTTTTGGGAGTTCTCCATCATTAATTATTGTATCAACAATGAAATCTAGTGATAATATATTATATTTTTCTTTAATAAGTTCATTAATATGGCTCTCAAGTTGATTTATAGTTACACTTGTAGATGGATATTTAGATACACCAAACTTATGATACATAAATACAGTGGCAGAATTCTTAACATTAGAAGCTTGTGCTATAGAAATAAATAAAAAAAATAAAGAAATGCTTTTTAATATTAGTAAGTAAATATATTTAGGTAGTCTCATATGTTGTTATTTTTAGATGTTATATCTCCAATACCAGAATTTTTTATAATTGAAGAGAACAAAGTACTATTTCAAAGAAAAATTATAACAAGTGAATCCAGCAAATTAAGTGATCATATTTTTGAAACCTATATTAATATGAGTAATGAATTCGATTTCTCAACAAATCTCATGAAAATTGCAATGACTATTGGGCCTGGCTCATATACAAGCTTGAGAGTTGGTGCGGCATTTCTTTCAGGTCTTCAAATTTCCAAAAATTTAAATTTCTGCCCTATTTCAGTTTATGATATTTTTAAATTTAAATTAGAAAAATATAATAAAGAAAATTTTGGCTTTTATATTTGTTCATCAAAAAACCAAAATTTTTTTTGCAGTATGAATATAAATAAAAAAATAGAATATATTAAATTAGAAGATAATGATTTTTTACTAGGTAATAATATAAATAAAATTTTTTATAATTTTAAAAAATTAGATTGCAAATTAAATAAAATTGAACAATCTAAATTTACATTTATTGATGAAATAATTAATAATATGAATAAACTAAAATTTATAAAAAATTCAAAAATCAGCCCGATATACATTTCAAATAACAAAATTTTAAATTGAAAATTATAAAAAATATTAGTAGCAAAGATTTGTTATCGGTAATAAATTTTATCAATTGTGAAATTAAGGATTTTAATAAATTTTCTAAATTAGGTTGGAACTATAAAAATATTGAAAATCACTTTAAAAAAAATAATAATTTTTCAATTGGATATTTTGATAGAAATAAAATATATGGAATTTTAATAGGTGAAAAAATTAAACAGAGCACAAAATTTGATCTTGAGGTGCATATAATGTTTGTCAATAAGAATATTAGAAGAAATAATGTTGGTTCTAATATGTTAAATTACGTGGAATCAAACAAGAAATTTAATAATATTTCAAAAATTTATCTAGAAGTTTCTGAGGATAACACATATGCAATAAAATTTTATGAAAAAAACAATTTTGTTTTTTTAAATTTTAGACATAATTATTATAAATATAATGGTAAGATTGTTAATGCCAAATGTTATTCAAAGATAATATAATTTATGAAAGATAAATTCATTTTTATAAAATCATATGGTTGCCAAATGAATGTATATGATAGCAATCGTATGAAAGATTTATTTTTAAATAAGGGTTACAAAATCACTGATGATGTTGCAAAAGCAGATTTAACAATTTTAAATACATGTCATATAAGAGAAAAAGCAGTAGAAAAAGTATACTCTGATATTGGTAGGATAAAAAAAATTAAAAATACAAATAATATGAAACTAGTCGTAGCTGGTTGTGTAGCACAGGCAGAAGGAAATGAAATAAAAAGACGTTCACCAATTGTAGATTTTGTCGTAGGTCCTCAATCTTATCATAAGCTACCAGATATGATTGATGAAATAGAAAATCCTTTGAACAGTGATTTTTTACAAAATGAAAAATTCAAAAACTTAATTTATAATTCGTCAAATTTATCCTCAGAATTTTTGTCCATTCAAGAAGGTTGTGATAAATTTTGTTCATTTTGTGTTGTTCCTTATACAAGGGGGCCAGAGTTTTCGCGACCAATTGATGATATAATCATAGAAACAAAAAAATATGTATCAAAAGGAATAAAAGAAATTATTTTGCTAGGTCAAAATGTCAATGCTTATCATGGGGTTGCAAATGATGGTAAGTCTAGAGATTTATCTTATCTTATTAACAAAATCGCAGAAATAGATGAAGTTAAAAGAATCAGATATATGACCTCTCATCCAATAGATATGCAAGACTCATTAATAAACGCACATGGCTCTGTATCAAAATTAATGCCATTTTTGCATCTTCCCATTCAATCTGGTTCTGATCAAATTTTAAAAAAAATGAATAGAAAACATAATGTTAATGATTATTTAAAAATTGTAGACAAAATTAGAAATGTTAGACCGGATATAGCAATGTCTTCAGATTTTATTGTTGGATTTCCAGATGAGTCGGATACGGATTTTGAAAACACTATGAAATTTATTGAAAAAGTCAAATTTGTAATTGCTTACTCATTTATTTATAGTCCAAGACCTGGGACCCCAGCACAAAATAAAGATAATATTGATAAAGCAACAAAAAAAGCAAGATTAAGTGCACTTCAATCTTTACTTACGGAACAACAAATAAAATATAATAAATCTTTTTTAAATAAGGATATGGAAGTATTATTTGAAAAAAATGGAAGACATGAAAATCAATTTATAGGCAGAACCATATATAATCAAAGCACCTTTACAAACTCTTCAGAACCAATATTAAACAAAATTTTAAAAGTTAAAATAACAAACTCTACTAAATTTGCTCTTGAATGTCAGATATAGTTAACAAAATTCACAATCTAGAATTAGAACTTGATGATAATACAATTTTGTCTAATTTGTTTGGTGTGGATGATATTAATCTCCAAATAATTGAAAAGATTAATGATGTAAAAATACAATACAGAGGTAATAAAATTAAAATATCTGGAAATAAAAAATCTATTTTTGAAACAAAAGAAACAATCTTAGATTTATTTAAAGAAGCTAAAAAAGGCGCAGAAATAGATGAAGATAAAATAAGAGATAGTAAAAGTTTAATTTCTATGAATATAAACACTGAAAATCAAATGGATTTATTTATACAAACTAAGAAAAGAAAAATTATTCCAAGAACAGAAAATCAAAACAAATATTTTAAACTTTTAAATTCAAAGAATATTGTGTTGGCAATAGGTCCTGCTGGGACGGGTAAAACTTTTATTGCAGTAGCAAAGGCTGTTTCTGCTTTAATGGAAGGTAAAGTAAACAAAATTATATTATCAAGGCCAGCAGTAGAAGCAGGAGAAAAGCTCGGTTTTTTACCTGGAGATTTAAAAGAAAAAGTTGATCCTTTTTTAAGACCCATTTATGATGCACTTTATTCACTGCTTCCTTTTGAACAAGTTGAAAAGAAAATTACAAATAATATTATTGAAATAGCACCGATAGCTTTTATGCGAGGAAGAACACTTGAAGATTGTTTCGTAATTCTTGATGAGGCACAGAATACTACCAGAACTCAAATGAAAATGTTTTTGACAAGATTAGGTAAAAATAGCCAAATGGTTGTAGTTGGAGATGTCACACAAATTGACCTAGTAAGTGAGCATGACTCAGGTTTAAAAGATGCTATAAAAAAATTAAAAAAAATAAGTGAAATAGGTTTTGTCGAATTGTACGAAAAAGATGTTGTAAGACATGATTTGGTTAAAAAAATAATAAGCGCATATGAAAAAGACAATAAAAATTGATTTTTTTTCAGAATCTAAGAAATGGCCAAGAAGATTACCAAAAATTAAAAAAATAAGTTTCAAGACATTAAATACAATGAGCGTTTATTTTAAAAAAAACCATCTTTTTAACCTAAATCTAATATTTTCTGATAAAAATAAGATATCGAAACTGAACAAAAAGTTCAAAAATAAATATCAAGATACCGATGTTCTAACCTTTGTGTCTAAATTTTCAAACAAAGAGCTTGGAAAAATCTTATATTGTGATATTTTTTTCTCTATAGATACGATTGAGAATTTTATAAATAAAAATAATTTAACTTTATATGAACATTTTAATCACCTATTAATTCATAGCATTTTACATATAAATGGATATGATCATAAAAGAGTGATAGATTTCAAAAAAATGAAAAAAGAGGAAATAAAGATTCTTAAAATATTTGGTATTAAAAATCCTTATGATCATTAATGAATAAAATTAATAGCGATAAATCATATAACTGGAAAAATTGGATAATAAAAAAATTATTATCTAATAATTCTACAAAAGAAGATATACTGAATTTCATTGCTAATGAAGAAAGTGAAAATGAGTTAAAAGATATTAATGATAATAATGAAAAAAACTTAATTAAAAATATTTTACAATTAAGTGAAAAAAGTGTTGAAGATTTAATGGTTCCACGTAGTGAAATTATAGCAGTAGACTATGACCAAAATTATAATGAAATTTTAGACGTAATTAAAAGGGAAAGTCATTCAAGAATGCCAGTTTATAAAACTAACATAGATAATGTAGTTGGTTTTTTTCACATAAAGGATTTTATTAAAACACCAAAAGAAAACTTTGATATAAGCTCAATACTGCGTGAAGTATTGTATGTTGCTCCTAAATCACCAATTCTAGATTTCTTAAAGACAATGCGATCTTCAAGAATACATCTTGGGTTGGTAGTTGATGGTGTTGGTGGAGTAGATGGTTTAGTAACGATAGAAGATTTAGTGGAAGAAATTGTTGGAGATATAGAAGACGAACATGATGCTGAAGATATAGATGATTTGGTTTTAAAAAAATCAAATAATTCTATCATTGTAGACGCAAGTTATAGAATAGAAGATCTTGAAGATTTTTTTAAGATTAAAGTTTTAAGAACTGAAGAAGATGAAATATTTACTGTAGGAGGGCTGGTATACTCAAAAATAAATAGAATACCCAAAAACAATGAAATAATAAAGACTGATGATAATCTATTAATAAAAATAATTAAATCAAACAATAGAAAAATTGAAACAGTTGAGATAAAAAAAAATAATTGATTATAATTTATTTTTTAATTTTAGGTTTTTTAACTTCTTTATTATTTCCACCTTATTTTTTTATACCTTTGGGTTTTATTATTTTTCCTTTTTTATGCATAATTGTCGAAAAGATTTTAAGAGAATTAAATAAATACTACCATTTTATTTGCGGATTCTTTTTTGGTTTTGCTTTTTTCATTAGTTATCTTTTTTGGATTAAAAATCCTTTTTTTATCTTTGAAGAAACAAAAATATTTTTTTATTTTTCTATTTTATTAATTGTTTTATTATCAATAATTTTTGGTGTTATTTTTACAGTTATCATTAATATTTACAAATTTTTACCTACAGTAATTTTAGTTCCACTGATATTTATATCTATTGAATTTATTATTTCTATTTTCCTTTACGGGTTTCCTTGGGTAAGTTTTTCTCTCATAATATCGAGTATTGATTATTTATCCTTTTGTTTGAAATATTTTGGAACTTTTATAACAAGCTATCTTGTAATTCAGATATTTTGTTTACCATTTTTATTGATAAACAATAAATTTCAAAAATATCAATTAGTATTCACTTTATTGATTTTTATACCGCTTTTTATCAGTTTATTTATCAGTTTTATTAATGACAAAAATAATATTTATAAATCAAATAAAATAAATATAGAAATTTTTCAATTAAATTTCCAAAATACTATTGATAAAAGTAAGGCAGCACAAAACTTATCCATTATTAAAAAAAATATATTAAATAGTGATTCTGAAATTTTAATTTTTGCAGAAAATAATTATCCATATTTAATTAAAAATATTAAGAAAAACGAAATTCAAAATATTGTAAAAAAAAATCAAATTATAATTATTGGAGCAACAAGATTAGAAAACAATAATTATTATAATTCATTATTAAATATAACTAAGTCAAATATTCTGTATTTTGATAAAAAGATATTGGTTCCTTTTGGTGAATTTCTTCCTCTAAGAAATTTACTCAGTTTTATGGAATCAATATCAGGATCAAATGATTATACTATTGGTAATAAGGAAAGATATATTAAGATTGATAATAACCTAAGTTATATTCCAGTAATTTGTTATGAAATTATTTTCTATTGGAAGTTAATTAATGATTTAAATTATAAGAGCAATTTTATTGTAAATTTGACTAATGATATTTGGTTTGGCAAATTTTTAGGGCCATATCAGCACTTCTATTTGTCAAAACTTAGGGCTGCTGAATTTAATAAAATAATTATCAGAGTATCTAACAACGGGATTTCTGGAATAATAAATGAGGAAGGAAAAATATTATCAACAATTAAATTAAATGATTCTTCCTCAAAAAAATACTCAATTGATATTAAAAATAGGAAAAATTTTTATAAAACACATCTGTTTTTAAAATTATATTTTTTTATAATTTTTATATTACTAATTCTTTATAACCTAAGAAAACAAAATGAATACAGGCAATTTTAAAAATAGACTATTTGGTAGAACAAGAGGTAGAAGCAAAAAAAAAATTGATATCCAAGATTATTATAAAAATATAAACAAATTCAAAATTACAAAATTAGATACGAAAAAAAAATATATTTTGGATATAGGAACTGGTTATGGAGAAACTACTATTTATTTGGCTAACAAATATCCTGATCTTATTATAATTGCTTGCGATAAATATATTGATGGTAATTTAAATCTTATTAAATCTATAAAAAATAATTCAATAAAAAACATATATATTCATCCTGGCAATGTGAATGAAATTCTGGATAACAATTTAAAAAAACAGTTTTTCGAAAAAATTTGGATTTTTTTTCCAGATCCCTGGCCGAAGAAAAGGCACTTCAAGAGAAGGTTAATTACAAATCAATTTCTAATAAAAATATATCCATTTTTAAAAAAAAATGGAGAAATCTTAATAGCAACTGACTCTAGCTCTTATACTCATTTTATCCTTAAGGCTTTATATGATTCTAAAAAATATTATGATTGGATAAATCAAAATTCAGTACATTTGAGTCCAAAGGATTACTTCAGTTTAGAAACAAAATTTTATAAAAAAGCAATTATTTCTGGAAGAAAGCCCTCATTATTTATTTTAAAAAAAATATAGACTTGTATTTTCTTAAAATTTTAATATAGGGTTGATAATAATAAGGTGGGATATCCCACCTTTTTTTTATAATTTATGGCTAAAAAGAAATACAACGTAATTCGGGAAGAAATGCTTCAGGTTGCAACTAATGTTGCTCAGGAAAAAAATATTGATCAAGATGCAGTCTTCGCGGCGATGGAACAGGCTCTAGAAAAAGCTGCAAGAGTTAAGTATGGACAAGAAATTGATATCAGAGTTTCAATAGATAGAGAAACAGGTGATATTAAGCTTAATTCATATTTAGAAGTTGTTGATAAAATCGATGAAGAGTTTCAATCTAGACAAATTTTACTTGATGAGGCAAACAAATTAAATTCAAATATAAAAATAGGTGAATTTATTACTAAAGAATTACCACCTATTGATCTTGGTAGAGTTGCTGCACAAAATGCAAAAGGTGTTATTATTCAAAAAGTAAGAGAAGCAGACAAATCAAAACAGTATGAAGAATATAAAGATAAAGTTGGGGAAATTGCTATTGGTATAGTTAAAAGGATTGAGTTTGGAAATTTGATTATCGATTTAGGAAAAAGTGAAGCAATAATCAAGCGAGAAGAATTGATACCAAGAGAAACATTTAAAAATGGTGATAGAGTAAGAGCATATATTTATGAGGTTAAAAATGATCTTAAGGGATATCAAGTTTTCCTATCAAGAACTCATCCACAATTTCTTTCAAAATTATTTTTTCAAGAAGTTCCCGAAATATATGAGGGAGTTATTTCAGTTAAAAGTGTTGCAAGAGATCCTGGCT
>MDSZ01082833.1_pt1 | contig 10960 bp, 6 predicted proteins | sample 811201 | NCBI WGS metagenome assembly MDSZ01 (sample SAMN05326647, study PRJNA326480) | marine metagenome | isolation source: seawater | place: Indian Ocean: North | collected 2010 | reverse complement strand
TCACTATTGAACGGTGATCCCTTTGAAGATTGCAAAGGAGAAACCAATTCCAAGTGTGTAGCGTAGCGAAACATTTGGTGTTGGTAGTTCATTATAGGATACAGTCAAAAAATCTCCCTTATATGTTGAAATCATAGAATTAACGTCAATTAAATCAGAGCAAAAACTTTTATAATCTATTTCTTCATTAATCATTTTTCTTATTATCTTGTTTGTTTTTTGATGTAATGCTGATAATGTATTATTAAAATCATTTTCTTCCTCAACCTCTTCACTAAGAAATGAATCCTTTGGAAAAATTTCGAAAGTCTTATAATCATCTTTTATTCCATGATTTTCAAAATGCATTACTTCTATAAAATTTTTTCTATTCATATTAATCTCTCTTTTATACTTTTTACTTTAACACACTTTTTTTATTTTTTATATTATTCTTGAAGTTATTTACTATTCTGCTATACTCATATTTAATAAATATAAAGAGGATAATATGAAAATAGTAACGCATGATGGAACATTCCATACAGATGAAGTCTTTGCTATTGCTTTAATAAAAAAATTTGTTACTTCAAAGGTTGAGGTAATTAGAACAAGAGATGAAAACATATTAGAAAAAGCAAAAGAAGATAAGAATACATTTGTAATAGATGTAGGAAGAGAATATAATTTTTATAAAAGAAATTTTGATCATCACCAAAGAGAATTCAATAAAACTTGGGATAATGAAGATACCTTGTTTTCTTCTTGTGGATTAGTTTGGGAATTTTTAAAAAAAAGAGGTTATTTAAAAAAGTTTTCAAAATTCACTTTAAATAATATAGAAAAAAAACTTATAAAGAAAATAGATGCTCATGACAATGGACAATGTTTTTGGTCGCTTTCTAACATGATTAAAATATGTAATAGAGATAATAATAAAGAAGAAGATTTTAACAAAGCATTAGATATAGCAAAAGTTTATCTAGATAATATTTTTTATCAAGAAAATCATTCTGATAAATTGCATTCTATATTTAGAAAAGATCTCGAAAAATATGATAACAATAAAATATTTATTAGCTCAATATCAAATAATGGCTCTTTCTTGAAACATCTATCACAAAAAACAAATGCATTAATTTTGATATATGAGCAAAAAGATACAGATAATTCTTCAAGATGGTATTCAAAAGCTATAACAAAACAAAAATTTAATAATGGAAATAAAGATTGTATCATTTCTGCATTAGCGCCTGAATCTTGGCGAGGACTATCAGATGAAGAATTAATATTAAGAACTGGCTTAAAAGGTAGTGTTTTTGTTCATAAAACTGGATATTTATGTGTTTCTAAAAATAAAAAGACCGCGATTAATATGGCAAAAGCAATGCTTGATAATATAGAAAAAATAAAAACTTTTGATTAATAATTTTTATATTTTTAATTCTCAAGTTATAATATAACTATAATATAAAAAAAGGTAAAACAAGTGGAAAATTATATAAACTTAATTAACTTTTCTCATTATTCTGTGAGTGGTGGTTTATTAACTATTGAAGAAATTATTGATAATGCAAAGAAAAAAAATCAAACATATGCTTCATTAACGGATTTAAATACGCTATCAGGCATTCCCGAATTTTATGAAAAATGTATTAAAAATAATATCAAACCTATTATTGGTACAACACTTAGTGTTACTGATAATAATGAATATATTGGTGATATTACTCTAATTGCAAAAAATCAAAAGGGATTTGATAATATAAAAAGACTTGTATCTAAACTTGGTGAATTTAAAAATAGTAAATTTAGAAGTATAGATTTAAAAGAAATATTAAATAATTCAGATGATATTTTATTTTTAGAAGGTGCTAAAAATTCAATAGCCTATAATATTACAAATAAAGAACAGTATAATGAAATATTTTCAAGAATAAACAATTCTTTTGGTTTAAATTTAATAGGAACAATACAGCCTAATAATGACAAAAAAGTAGGAATTGATGCTGCTCAAAGATTAATGGGGGCAATTAACAATTCTGCTGTAAAAAATGAAGAAAATGGTAAAATAAAAAAAAATAGAGTTATTTTTTCAAATAATAATAGATTTCAAGATAAAGAATTATATTTTTTACAAATGAATAAATTTCATGAATATTCACATCTAAAAAAATCTTTAGAAAAAAGTAAAGAAAAAGTGCCAGATAAATTTATTGATAAAAATGATTATTACTTAAACGAAGAAGATTTAGAAAAATCATTATCAGCTTTTTCTTCAAAATTACAAGGTAAAGGTATTTTATTAAAAGAAAATAGTATTGTTCCTAAAATTGGTGAATATAAAATATTTAAAGATCCTGAATTCCCTAAACTTTCAGAAGAGCAAACATTAAATTCTATTATAAAAGATAAATGGGCTAATTTTAAGACTAAAATTCCAAATGAAAAAAGAAAGGAATATGTTGACAGATTAAAACTTGAAATAGAAACTATTAATGAAATGGGATTTGGAGATTACTTCGTTATTGTTAACGAAATAGCAAATTCAGCAAAAGAATCTGGTCAAACGACAGCAATACGAGGTTCAGGTGCGGCTTCTTTAATTGTTCATGTTTTAGGTTTATCTGACATTGATCCTATTCAGCATGATTTAATGTTTGGTAGATTTTTAAATAAAGGTAGAAATGAATATCCAGATCTTGATATTGAGACAAGTGATAATTTAGAAATGTTACAGTTATTAAGAGATAGATATGGCGCAGAAAATTCAGCAAACTTAGTTAGTTATGATACTCTATCTAAATCAAGTTCAACTTATGATTTTGTTATTAACTCTTTAAAGCGTTATGCTACACAAGATCTTGAATTTCAACAAAAGTTAAATATAGCTGATAATACTATTTCAAAAAGTCTATCTTTTTTCAAAAGAAGTAAAAAACAATTATCAGAAATTCTTGAAACAAACCCTTATATTCAAAAAATATATAATGGCGATAAATTTTGTAAAAAAATAATAGATCTATCTATTAGAATGGAAAATCAAATTAGAAATAGAAAAGTTAGTATTGGTACTGCTATATTAAGTAATAAATCAATTCAAAAAACATTATCAACAGTAGAAACACAAACTGGTGTTAATAGTTATATTGAAGTAGATAAAAATTATATACAAAAAATGGGACACTTGAAAATGGATATTCTTTCAAGTGTTATTTTGAAAAAATTAAATTTAGCTGCTAAAAATTCTAACGTTGATTTAGCAAGTATTGCAACAAGCAACTTAGATGATCCAAAAGTATTTCATTTTCTTTCAAAAGGATTACTTTCACATATAAACCAAATTTCTTCAAGATTCAAACTTGAATCAGAAGTTACAGATGATAATCCTCAAGGAATAGGGGCTACAATGTGTAAAGAAATTCAGCCTAAAAACTTCCAAGAATTAGCTGCTATTATGGCTCTCATTAGAATGGGTGAAGAAGATGCAAGCGGAAATAAACCAGAACAATATCAAAAATATTTAGATGGAAAAAATAATCCAGAATCTATTGTTTACAAACATCCTGATTTAGAGAGCGTTTTATCAGAAACTTATGGTGCTATAATATTTGAAGAACAAATAATGAAAATTTCTCAAAAAATAGCTAACTTCACAGATTCAGAAGCTGACAATTTAAGAAGTGTTATTAAAAAAGAAAAAGTTGAAGCCATTCCTGAAATTAAAGATAAATTTATAAATAATGCAATAAACAATAATATATCAAAAGAAGTTGCTACTGATATTTTTAAAGATATTGAAGATAAAATGGGTACTTATCAATTTAATAAAGCTCATGCTTGTGTTTATGCTGCCATTGCCTATCAACAAATGTATTTAAAAGTTTATCATCCAGCAGAATTTTATGATGCTCATTTTAATAAAGATCAAACACATATATATAAGCATGAGTTAATGGAACTTGGAACTTTTGTTAAAAGACCTGATATTAATAGTTCTAATATGAGTCCTGAGACAATATATGTTAATTCTCAAGGTAAAGAAAAGTTAGTCATAGATTTTTCTTTAAATAATATAATTAATAATAACGTTTTAGAAAATATATTAGAAGAAAGAAAAGAATATGGATATTTTACTAATATTTTTGAATATTGTGAAAGAATAATACCTATATATACTGATTGTAATTTGATGTCAGAAGAAATAAAAACAAAAAAATCTCAAAATCAAATTGATACTTTTAAAAATGATACTATAAAGCTTATAAAAGTTGGAGCTTTTGATGATTTAAAATTAACAGAAGAAAATAATATTTTATATAATAGAAGTTTATTAATTGAAAATATTGATACTATTATTAATAGTTCTATAAACTCTCACATTGAAATGGAAATTACAATAAATAATCCTAATAATATTCTAAGCAATGAAGAAGTTCAGGATTTTGAAAACAACGTACTTCCTATTTCACCATTAGAACACTATAATAAAATATTAGCTACCAATTCAAAAAAAAAACAATCTAGGAAAATATCCTAATTAAAAAAATATTTTTAAAAATCCCTTTCAAGGGATTTTTTTATTATCAATAAAAAAGCCCGTTAAAACGGGCTTTCAATATAATGTTTATAGACTTCTTATTCTTGATTTAATTCTTCAAAGTTTTCTTGTTCTAAATCAGATTCTAATATTTCTACTTCTTCTTGGTGTTCTACAATAAATGAATCAGCTAGTTTATCTTTATCATCTATTTTTATTAATTTTACACCAGAAGTTGTTCTTCTTGTAACATTAATTTTTTCAAGTGAAATTCTATTAGAAACACCATTTTTAGTAGTAGTTATAATATCTTGTGACAAATCATTTACAGATATAGCTTTAAATAACATACCTGTTTTTTCATTATCTTTGAATACTTTAACACCTTTACCACCACGTTTTTGTGTTTTATATTCATCTGAATTTGTTATTTTTATCATACCATTTTCAGATACAGTAACAATTAAACCACCTTGACAAACTACTCCTGCACCAATTATCTCTTGATTTCCTTCTTCAAGATTCATTCCACGTACACCTTTTGAAGTTCTACTTAATTGTCTAATAGTATTAGATTCAAAAATAATTATATTGTTTTTATTATTAACAAGCATTACTTTATCTTCAGAAGTACAAGTTGAAGCACTAATTACTGTATCTTCTTCATTTAACCTAATACCTAATAGTCCAGATTTCCTAAATGAATTAGAATAGTCAGTAACTTTTGTTTTCTTAACCATTCCAGATTTTGTTACCATAACTAAATCATCTTCACTTTCGTAATCTACTGGTAACATCAATAATACTTTATCATCTTTATCAATTTCTAAAATATTATTTATGTGTCTTCCACCTAAGTTATCTGTTAATTCATAAGCATACATTGAATAAACTTTACCTTTCTCTGTAACCATCATTACTGTTGAGTGAGAATGTGAATTAATAGCTTTTGCGATAAAATCTTTTTCTTTTAACTTCATAATTTTTTTACCACGAGTACCACGGTTTTGCTGTTCAAATTCAGAAACAGGAACTCTTCTTAGATAACCATTATTACTAAATAAAATAGTACAATCTTCTTCTTTTGTTAAAGCAGCAAGATCAGTATCTAATTTATTATATTCATAATCAGTCAATCTTTTTCCATAAACTCTTTGACCTTTTCCATTTTTAGTATTTACAAAAAGTGATATTTGTTTTGCTGTTTCTTCTAGTATTAATTTTAAAATTTCTTCATTTGAATTAAGTAGTTTACTATAATACTCTCTTTTAATATTAATTTCTGAAATTTCATTTTCAATTTGTTCGATTTCACCAGAAGTTAATTTTTGTAATCTCATATCAACAATAGATTGTGCTTGTACTTCATCAATTTCAAGAAAATTCATTAAATTCAATTTTGCTTCTGCTGTTGTTTTTGATTTTTTTACAATTTCAATAACGTCATCAATTTTAGAAAGTGCTTTTGCAAGCGCATTTAAAATATGTTGACGTTTTGCAGCTTCTGCATCTTTATATTGTGTTCTTCTTGTAATAACATCTATTCTATGTTCTATAAATTTATCAAAAACAGTTGTTAATCCAACAAGTTTTGGTTCATTATTTATCAAAACATTAACATTGTAACTGATACTTTTTTCAAGCTCTGTCATTTTAACTAATTTATTAAAAAATAATTCTGCTTCGCAATCTTTTTTTAATTCAATATAGATTCTAATACCTTCTTTATCTGATTCATCTCTGAAATTTTTAATTTCATCGATTTCTCTTTTTCCACCTTTATCTTTATTAGGTTTAGTCAAATCAGTAATATCTTTTACTAATTTTTCTTTATTAACTTGATAAGGTATCTCAGTTATAATAATTACAGGATTTCCAGAAGAAGTTTCTTCTTCATACCATTTCGCTCTTAATCTAACACTACCACGACCTGTTTTCCATACTTCTTTCATTTCTTTTAAATTATGAACAAGTCCACCAGTAGGAAAGTCAGGGGCTGGCATTAATTTGATTAATTCTTCTATCTCTATTTCTTTATTTTCGATTTTTGACTTTACTATTTCTTCTAAACAAGCCATAACCTCAATTGGATTATGTGGTGGCACTCGACAAGCCATACCTACGGCTATACCTTCTGTACCATTTACAAGCAAGTTCGGATATTTAAGAGGTAATACTTCTGGCATTTTTTCCGTACCATCATAGTTTGCTTGCATATTAACCGTATTATATGGCATATCTTCAAACATTGAGGTAGCAAATGGAGTCATTCTTGCTTCTGTATAACGCATTGCTGCTGCGTTATCACCATCAACAGATCCGAAATTACCTTGACCATCTACTAACTCCATTCTCATAGAAAAATCTTGTGCCATTCTAACAAGTGCATCATAAACAGAACTATCGCCATGAGGATGATATTTACCTATTACATCACCAACAATACGTGCTGATTTTTTATAAACTGCATTATGTGTGTTTTTTAACTCATATTGTGACCATAATATTCTTCTATGTACAGGTTTTAAGCCATCTCGAATATCAGGTAGTGCTCTATCTGTAATTACTGACATTGCATAATTAAGAAAGAATTTTTGAGCAGACTCTATAATATTTAAATCTACTATTTTTTGCTGTGTTTGGTTATTATCTGACATTCTTTGCTCCTATAAATCTATTTCTGCGTATTTTGCGTTTTGTTCAATGAATTCACTTCTTGGTTTAACATTATCACCCATTAAATCAGCAAATATTTGTTTTACTTTATCTATATCTTCAATAACAAGTCTTTGCAATGTTCTTGATTCTGGATTCATCGTTGTATCCCATAATTGTTGAGGATTCATTTCTCCAAGCCCTTTGAATCTTTGAATATTATATTGATCTCTATTTTGTTCTCCACCAATATATTCTAATAACTCTTCATCTGTCATAGGATAAAATGGTTTAGCTTTTGCTTTCGCTTTTTTACTTTTAACTTGATATAGTGGTGGTTGTGCAAGATAAACTCTACCTTGTTCTAGAAGAGGAAGTAAACCATTTAATAATAATGTTTCCATTAATATTGCAATATGCAAACCATCCACATCAGCATCGGTCATTATAATTATTTTTCCATAACGTAATTTATTAACATTAAAATCATCACCACGACCAGTACCTATTGCATCTACAAAGTTAGAAATTTGTTCTGAATTATGAATTTTTACTTCATTTGCTTTTGCAACATTAATTATTTTACCTCTTAATGGTAAAATGGCTTGTGTTCTTCTATCTCTACCTTGTTTTGCAGAACCTCCTGCTGAATCACCTTCCACTACAAATATTTCATTTTCTTCAAGATCTTTACTTTGACAATCAGCTAATTTTCCAGGTAAAGGTCCGAAACCACTTGTTTCTGCTTCTTTTCTTATTTTTAATTTATTTTTTTCCATTTGTTCACGCATATTTCTTGCAAACAAACTTTTCTTAACTATATCTTTGGCTTGTTCTGGATTTTCTTCAAGATATGTTTCTAGTGCTTCTTTAAATTTATTATAAATAAAAGTATGAGCTATACCAGAAGTTAAACTATTTTTAGTTTGACCACCAAATTGCGGATCTGACATTTTTAGTGATAACACTAAACTAATACCTTCAAAAATATCATCTACTTTTAATTCTTTATCCAGCTTAAGATTATCTTGACCATATTTATTTACAACAAGAGCAAATGCTTTATTTAAACCTTGTAAATGTCTACCACCATCTTTTGTAGTAATATTATTTACGAAAGTCATTATTTTGTTTGAGAAATTATCTCTTTCAAAAATAAATGAAATTTCTGCTTCCATTTCTTGTACTTTGTTTTTTGCGGTCATTGTATCTTTAAAATGAAAATCAACAGTATTTTCTGTTAATAATTTTTCTTTGTTTTTAACATTTTTTAATACAAGTTCTGAAATACCTTCTTCTGAATAATATGTTTCAAAAAAATCTTTCTTTTTGTTTGTTAATGTTACTTTTAATTGTTTATTTAGAAAGGAAGTTAATCTCAATTTTTCTGTTAAGTGTTTCATATCAAAGAAATATTGTTCATCTTCAATTGCATCTTCAAAAATCAAAGGATCAGGTTTAAATATTACTTCTGTGCCTTTACCTTCTGTTGTTTCACCAAGATTTTGTAAATCACCTTTTTTTACACCTTGTTCAAATTCTTGTTTATACTTAATTCCATCTCTAACTACAATTACTGTTAAAAATTCTGATACGAAATTTGTTACAGAAGCACCTACACCGTGTAGTCCACCTGATACATTGTAAGTTTTGTTTGAAAATTTACCACCACCATGAAGTTTTGTGAAAATAATATCAATACCAGTAATTCCTTCTTTTGGATTAATATCTACTGGCATACCACGACCATTATCTTTTATAGAAACTGAACCTTCTGGATAACCTTCTGGATCAATTTCAACATAAATTTCTGAACAATGTCCTGCTAAATATTCATCTACTGCGTTATCAAATATTTCATCGAATATTTTATGAATACCTTTTTGATCTGTGTGATCAATATACATGGCTGGTCTTTCTCTTACTGCTTCTAAATCTTCTAATACAGAAAGATCAGCAGCGCTATAATCTTGAGACATATAAACTCCTTAAATACCTAAAATATAATATATTTTTGTCTATGTTTATTGTATTATATCGAACTAAAAAGTCAATTAAAAAAGCTTTAAAAATGGCTTTTTTTAACGTTTTTTTTAGTTTTCTTGCTAATGACATTTAAAATAAAAAAAAAGCCTTCAATTTTAATAAAAAAAGAAGGCTTTCTTGTTTTATTTTTTTACAAAAAAAACAATAAATTAATTAAACTGGACGTTTAGTTACAATTTCATCAATTAGACCATATTCAAGAGATTCTTGAGCATTTTTGAAATTATCACGATTCATATCAATTTCAAGTTGTTCAAAAGTTTTACCAGCAGAGTTATGCTCAACGTAAATTTGAGTCAAATCTTTTTTAACTCGTAGAATTTCGTTTGCATGAATTTCAAAATCAGAAGCTTGACCTTGGAAACCACCTAGTGGTTGGTGAATCATATGACGAGCACTTGGAAGCATTAAACGTAAACCTGCTGTTCCTGCTTGTGCAAGACAAGAACCCATTGACGCTGCTTGACCCATTACAAGAGTTGATACATCATTTCTAATAAATTGCATAGTATCATAAACAGCCATACCAGCAGTTACAGATCCGCCAGGACTATTAATATACATATTAATTGTTTTTTCAGGATTTTCAGATTCAAGAAACAAAAGACTTGCTACCATTACATTAGCCATGTTATCTTCTACTTGACCATTAAAAAATACTACGTTTTCTTTCAACATTCTTGAATAAATATCAAAAGCTCTTTCACCTTTACTTGTTGATTCTATTACAGTTGGAACAAGAGTTGCCATTGGGGAAGTATTAACACCGTGATCGCCTAGAATTTCAGTTGCTTGACTTAGGATTTGGTTCATTTGATTTCTTTTCATATTATAATTATCTCCTTGGATTAATTTAGAGTTAGTATACTAAAATAAATTAAATAATGCAAGCATTATTTTAATTATTTTGTGTTATTCCTCTTAATTCTTCAATAGCCCCCATAATATTAGTTACTGGTAAAATTTTTATTTTTGAATTTTCTATTAACTTTTTATTTGTATTTGCTCTTGGTACAATTATATATTCAAAGCCATGTTTTTCAGCTTCTTTTATTCTTTCTTCACCATTAGGTACAGGTCTTACTTCTCCTGATAATGATAATTCACCAAACGAAGCTATTTTTTTAGAAATAGGATTATCCTCAAGAGATGATAATACAGCAAAACAAACAGCTAAATCAGATGATGTTTCTGTTGAAGGTACTTGCATCCCACCTACAACATTTACATATATATCTTGATTATATGTTTTTATTCCTGCATGTTTTTGTAGTACAGCAAGTATCATTCTAATTCTTTGATAATTTAAACCAATTGGAACTAGCATTGGAGCTTCAAGAAAACTTTCATTTACGAGTGCTTGTACCTCAAATAGTAGTGGACGAGAACCATCTTTCAAGACCATTATTGCACTTCCACTTGCTTCTGTTGATTCGGAAGATATAAATAATGAAGAAGGATTTTTAACTTCTTTTAATCCTGTATCTGTCATTGCAAACACACCAAGTTCATTAACTTGACCAAATCTATTTTTTATTGCCCTTAGCATTCTATATCTACTACCTTTTTCTCCTTCAAAAGATAAAACAGTATCAACCATATGCTCCAATATTTTAGGACCCGCAATTGTTCCTTCTTTCGTAACGTGTCCTATAAGTAATATAGAAACACCTTTTTTCTTAGCATAATGAGTTAGTTTTGCTGTTGCATCCCTTAACTGAGAAGGTGAACCAGCAACAG
>MDSZ01172211.1_pt1 | contig 10961 bp, 8 predicted proteins | sample 811201 | NCBI WGS metagenome assembly MDSZ01 (sample SAMN05326647, study PRJNA326480) | marine metagenome | isolation source: seawater | place: Indian Ocean: North | collected 2010 | reverse complement strand
TATCTATCAAAGATAATTTAATAAATAAGTATCATTTAGAGTCATATGGTAAAGTTAAAGAATATTGGATAAATAATGTAAAAATATTATGTCTTAAAAATAGTTTTTTATTTGATTATTTCATTGCTGAAGACAATGTGATAGATCAAGATTTAAATATATTAATAGAAAAATATAATAAAATAGAATGTCTTCCATTTAATTTTTACACCACCGATATAGAAGATGAATATGAATTATATCAAACAGAGAATAGTGATTTTAGTGTTCAAATGAAAGTATATAAAAATTATCTTGTTTTAGAATTATCAAGTGAAAACCTATCTGAAATTAAAAATAATATATTATAATATATATGAATATTGGTAAAATAATTCTATTACTGATCGTAATATTTCTAATAAGTCGGGGTATTAAAAAGGGAGAAAATGTTATTATTAATAAGGACTTTATTAATCCTTCTAACCCATTAGGGGAATCGAATGATTTTAAACCCTGGAACTCTAGTTACAAAAAAGCATGGACCGATAGTAGTATTGATAAAAATCCTGAGGTACATACTTCTTCTTTAGAAGATGAAAAAACAAGTCTAGGTGATTTTTTTGATGTAAATAACCAATACATTGATTACAAAAAAAGTAAAGAAAACTTACCAGATAGATGCTTTATTGAAAATGATGAAGTAATATGCAAATTCAATAATAAAGTTGAGAATCCCCCCCCAACACTTATCGAAGATAAAGAAAATAACCCCGTATTAAAGAGTATAGGAGATGATAGTAATATTGAAACAAACATTATATCTTCCAAAAATATAGTTTTTGGAAAGAGTAATCATAATGTATGGGAATCAGAAAATGAAAAAACAATCAATGGTGGTAAATATTTCAATGAAGTAACCGGTTATTCAGAATCGGATGGAGTCTTAAGAATAGACACTTTCAAAGGAGATACGAGAAAATACTCATTTTAAATAAATACATGAATCATTTAATTTTAAACCATAATCAACACACCACTTTTTTGCTGAATCGATCTGGATTTGCGTAGGTGTATTTAAGTTTTCTTTTTTTATATTATTAATGATATCATTAATAGTATTTATCTGGGTATCAACAAACATCTTATTGTATTCCATTATTTCATTTATAAAACCAGATGGAACATCTATTATTAATTCTTCACATTTATCATAATATTCTTCTAATTTCTTTATTATTTCTTGTTTACATCCCTTATAACCATTACATATTATATATTTTTCAGAGTTTGAAAGACGACTCGTGGTTGGTTTGTAAATTATCATTTTTTCATAACATGAAAAAAGTAAATATAGTAATTGTAGTGTCTTGTAATTAAAACAATCAAAAACCTTTATTACGAATGAACCTCCTATTTTTTGAATATTCAAACAAATATATATTTCGGAATAAATTAATTTATAGGAAGATTTTTCTTGTTCATTATAATTACTAGAGTAATCAAATCCACCATCAGCCGTCACTATATCACATGGTTCATTCACAGATTTTATAAAATCTAAAGAATTTTGTAATAGGTATATGTTACCAGTTTTATCACCACCTGTAAATAGATTATTTTTAGGATTATTAATAATTAGCTGGTTCCAGAATGGTATTGATTTATCTTTTTTTGAAATCAAGGTGATCGCATGTACTTTCATGTTTGTATGTTCATTTAAACAATGTATAAATCCCCCGGGTCCTTCAGCTATACAAGCCACTTCACCTTCTGTTTTTAAACCAATAACGTCTTTTAAAATCTCATATATCTTGAAATAAGAACGACTTACAGGGATTACACCACATATATTCTTGTTTGTTTTTGATGATGTATATATGTATTCATATTTATTTAACATTTTCTTTGATTTTTCCCAATCCTTATTAGGGACTGTATCTATTTTACATTTCATCTTCATCAATTCTTCCTTTTTAGAAAAAATAGGTTCATCAAAAGAAGTCCCGAAAACTACAGGTACTTCAGTATTTTCTCTCACTGTATACTGTTTCATAATTAACATTATTATTTTTATTTTAAATAAAAATTATTGATGTATAAATATATAATCATATCCATAACTATGAATTATCTTGTAATCTAACTCAAATAAGAATTTTTTTATATCATTTTTATTTTTAATGTAATATTTTTTTGTATCTGGTTTACCTTTCCAATCATCTGCTTCCCATATTTCAATGAATATAGGGGGATAATTATTATTTTTAATAGTTTTTATACCACCTTCTAGAACTAATAATTCAAATCCTTCAACATCAATTTTAATTAAACCAATATTACGGAAATTAAAATCATCTAATCTCTTTAATTCAATAGTTTTTTTAGATTTTGGAACTAATATTGTTTCTAATTGTTTGTCATGTAAAGTTGTTAAGTGTTTCCCACCATAATTACCTTTTTCATTCAGATCTATATTATTAGAAGGTATATGCCCTACAATATTTGATAAACCACAATTATATGGTTTAATAACATGATTCAATTTATTATCTTTTATATTTTTTATCAAACAATCATAATATTGTGGTTCAAAAACATGTATGTGGTTACCCTCATCAATTACTTTACTTAAAACTAAAGAATTAGTTCCGATGAATCCACCCACATCAAGAATATCTGTATTAGGTCTATAGTATTTTTTATATTGATTTATGTTTTCATAACCCCACAAATTACCATTTTCAATAGTTTTACCTATCATATTATCATTTGTATAGTAATTTACAACAAATCCATTAATTTCTTTTTGTTTATAAAAATTACTTTCTTCTTTTTTATGAAAATAATTTTTGAATAAAAATAATATTGTTATGAAAACAAAAAATATACAAATCTTGTAAAACATTTATAAATACATTTTTTTTTATTTTAAATTATTGACCTACTTTTTCTGAAAGATGAAATAGTTATTAAATGCACTCAATCTAGCCATCGGATTGCTACTATATGCGGTGTATAATCCTTTAGCGCCCTTGAAAGCAGTATTAAAGTCTTTATCTGTCTTTTCTATTTCAGGTATTTTTGAAATTAACTTTGAGAACTGACCCATTCCTCTTTCATCAAAATTATCTTGTCTAAATATAGTTGAATATTTCTTAGCTATTTTAGTAGGTGTTACCGGGACAAATCCATTTTCAGCCATGAGATCAATGAAATAGTCAAAATTTACTAAATATTCGGGAATAGTTTGACCAATTGAATCCATATAAACATCAATTACATTTCCAAACATATTTCTAGTATCTTCTGGATTATAATCGAAATTATCTATTTCATATTTCTTTTCTATTTTAAATACTGTATTTTTGCCTTCATTTGCCTTGAATTCATATTTAAGATTCTCTTCTTTTTCTGATTCTTGTTCATCTTCTTCTTCTTCTGAAGAGGAACCTTCACTATCTTCTTCTTCAGAAGATGATTGTTCATCAATGAAATTATATTCTTCAATATACTTAAAGTAATCGAATATCTTTTTACCATCATAACAAGTTCCTATGAAATAACCACCTTTCTTGATATTTTCAACGAGATTTTGAATAAATCCGCGTAGAGTTGATTCAGTTTTAAAGTAATAGTGCATTGAAAATTGTGAACTTATGACATCAAATCCTTTCGTAGCTAATCCAGAATAAGATTTACTTATATTCAAATATTCCTTTGATAAGGCTACTTTATTTCTATATATAATATTTGTCATTGTTTCACAATGTTCCCTATCTTTCTTATCACCATCTTCTACATTACAATATTTACGTGTTTTAATATTTTTACTTGTATCTCCTCTTATAAATAAAGGTTTACAATCACGATTATTTTCGGAGTAAAACCGCTTACATGCTTCATTCACATTCGAAGATATATCAATACCAAAGAGGAAAGATACTTTACCTGTTTCAAGATATTTATGAATATCACCCCCTCTTCCACAAGACATATCCATAACCCTTATTCTTCCAGTAAATGAACTACATATTCCAGAAATCAATCTTGACTTTATATAATTATGAAATTTTCTCAGAGAGTTTGATTCGGGTAGGAAATCATCGCTTCTGTCAATGTAATAGAGTCCTTCATTATTTAACTTTTGTTTTCCTTTTATGAAATCTTTTCCGGTGATTATGTCTTCAGTTATAGGATCAATAATAGTATTCCAGATATTATTTGCAGCTGTAAAATATTGTGGTTTTAATTTATCCTTTCTAACACGAATAGGTTCCCAATACATCCCATTTTTAGCATCTGGATTAAATCTCATTTCAACTAAGTCACCATCATGTATTTCTTCTTTTTCAAAACTGTCACACAAAACTCTTCCATCTTCTAAAGGAATATTTGTAGTATTATATTTTTCTTCATCTTCAGAATTAATATTAAATCTCTGTATTGTTTCATGTGAACGTTCCCCGTTAGTTAATATCTTCATACAATAATTTATATTACCATCATCAATTTCTTTGTATCCAACATAGAGATCTGCTTTTTTATATTCGCCCACAATTTTGATACCGTCTTTCATTTCTACAAACGGTTTTACGATTTCAGAACGAACCCCATTTTTTATCTCATTATTGAATTTAACTAGGAAATCAATAGTATTTTCTTTCGGTTCTTTCCACTTATAATTGTAATTCCAAGTTCCTGATATTTTCTTTGAATTGACACCTTCCACAGTACCTTTAACAGATAATCTCGTAGGGAGATAAATTAATCCGTCTATTCTATAACTATAATAATCTTCTTTATCTTTCTTAAGAATATTCTTTGACACTTTAAATATTTCCATATATTTATCCGAAGTTAGGTTAGCGGTATCAATGACTTCTCCAGGAGTTTCAGATTGATAACCAAACTCATATGTTTTTATACCCACATCAATAGGATTATCTCCATACTTAATAATTGTAGATACACGTGGTTTGATATTTATTATATCCGCGAACCAGTCTAATATATATTTTCTAGATCTTACATCTAGTGAATCTCTTGTAATAAATGGGAGGGTATGTGCTTCTTTGGGAATACCCTTACCTTTAATATCACACCAGTAAACATCAAATATCATATATTTATTGATGGGTTCATTATATCTATCTTTTGTAATATACTCTCCATCGAACAACCATACGCCTTGAATATTTTGAAAACTACAACCAGTCTTAATAATTTCTTGTTTTGCATTAATTAGGTAACCTATATTGTTAATTATTATTAATTCATATCTTTCTCCATCTGCTTTTTCAGTAACCGCGTAATCCATCATAATAGAATTAGGATTAGAAGGATTAATATTACCTTTATTAAGTGATATTGGTTGAGGACCCACAAATGTAAAATATTTCGCCTTTTGTCTTGTTAACTTTCTGTATTGTTCAATAATCTCTTCTTTTAATTTGTAAGACATAAGTTCGGGTGTATTATAGACTACTTTTGAAATATAGATTACATGCTTCTCCAAGATTATTAAAAGTTCTTTTGCTAATTCATCGATACTTGATTTTGGAGCACCCCCACTCTGTCCATCATCGTTCGGATCATAGTCAGGTGGGTCATATCTAGGAGATTGTGGTGAATTACCCGATTCATTCGAACCAGGTGGAGAATCGGGCGCATATGTAGGGCCTTCACTAGAAGTTCCACGTGGAGAATCAGGTGCATATGTAGGGCCTTCTTCAGATGGAGTTAGTGAATCAGGTGGAATATCTACATATTCTGACTTACCCCTTTCATCTATTTTAGAGAAAAGAGATGGTTTATTTCCTCTAGATTTAATAACATCTTCTCTAATATCATAATATCCACCCAATATATCATCCAATGGAACAATTAGTTCAGTATATGTTCCTATTTGTGGATATAATGATACTTCTACAACTGTATTTACATATTCACCTGTTTTTTCATTAACTTCTTCATAGACATCTTTAATAATTGCGTACATCTTACCCCTTTCATAATATTGAACAAGAGTGTTATAAACATTCATATCAATATCATTTTCTTCAAAATATTTCTTAGTAATCATAGTAGCTTTTCCAATAAGTTCACGATAATCTTCTTCAGTATATCTAATAGATGATTCAGTATACCTCATTCTTAAAATTGGATTTGGTTCGCTATCAAATCTCGGACTATCAAATCCATAAGAATATTCTTCATTAAATTCACTTTGTATATAATATTCGTCTATTTCAATTCCAAGATTAAGTGGATCATATATATTACCATTTCCAAATATTCCAGGTTGTATCATTTCTTTTTCTTCTTTTGTTTTCTTGAAAAGTTCATCAATTGCCTTAACACCTACTTCTTTTTCCCAACCAATATACTCGATCTCTAATTCATATGTTTCTTTATTGTTCAGAATATTTGCTTTCTTAAAATTTTTTTGAAAATCATATTTACCTCTGAAATAGTTTGTAGATTTAACAATTGTTAAATCAATACGGAATAATTTATCATCCGTGATGAAACTGAACCTTTTCTTGTAACGGTAATGTTTGCCTTTATTCTGATAATCTTGTAGAAAACTTTTAACGAAATAATGGGTATCTGATAATTTAACTTCATTCTTACAGTTTAATCTTACATTGTAGTTTTCATCTTTTAATTGTGGAAAGTCTTTATTATTTTTCTTCTGAATATATTCCAAATTAGTTATATTTTCAAGAGTAGCCTCTTTACAATATCTTTTAATTGAATCTAAACCATGGATCGTACACCTTACATTCGATGGTTTTCCCCTGTATTCTGTACGTATATCTAGATCAATTGTTTCTGATAATTTCTTATATGTTCTTTTACAATCTTCCAAAACTCTTAGAAATGTTTTTTTATCAATCGGGTTCTTATAAGGTGTAGACCCAAAAGCAACTTCAAGTTCTGTTTCATTATTAATAATAGGTTGTTTCAGGTAGTCTACTATTTTTATAGGATTATTTCCAAATAGTTTCATTGATATATTAACAGAGTATTTTTTTTTTTAAATAAAGTTAATTATTTAATCAAATTTATTTAACTTTCTCAAAATACAGTTTAATTATATCTTCTTCTAATTTCTTTTCTACATATTCATCTTTAAATTGAGACATATATTTGTTTGCATTTTGAATGATAACTTTACATTTATCTTGATTTCTCTTACACCACTCTAATTTAGCCTTTAAATCACTAAAATCATTTTTTAAAAGAACATAATGTTGATTTGGTATTAATTTTCGTTCCATTAACCATGTAGTTGAGAGTGGTTTAGGCATTAAAACAAGCGAATTAGAATTTAACTTCCAATTTAAACCACTATCTTTATCATTTCCTTCAACAGATAAAATATATTTATTTTGAAGCATTTGAGTTGGAGATTGTTTGTTTTTTAAATATTTACTATATTCATTTCTATCTTGAACTATTTTATTAAAACCAACATCTATCTGTGGATCAACATTATACCATTTTTTCACTAAATCAAAACGATTCCCTGGATTACTTGGTTGACCAGTAGTAACTCCTCTCCATATAATAATATCTTTTTTATCGGCGAATGATATATCTTTTGGTTTATGATAGTAAAATCCCCAATGTCTATCTAAATCAAGACATTTTAATATAACACCTTTATTTTCATATCTATCTCTATTTTTTACAATCGTTATTATTGATGGCATTTCATTTTTAATATCTACTCCACCAGTCCAAACATCACCAGGTTGATATGAGAACTTTTTATCACCATTACCTGTCTTTATTATAAGTTTTTTAAGTGGTTCATCAAAATGAGGTTTTATACCTTGATGTTCATGTACTTTAAAACTATTAATATCAATTATATTAGAGTAATTATTAATATTAACTCTTTTTTTGTGATATAATTTTTCACCTAAATAAAAAATTAATCGTTCTTCATATTTATCTTTAGGAATATATCTTCTATTTAATAAAAAACAACCAATTAACAAAATTATTATAAGAATGAATAATTCTCTAGTTTCCATTATATATATATATCTATTCTTTTTTAATTTCGTATAAATTAATTTCATTATATAATTCTTTCTTTAGCTTTTTCTTACCATTCTTCTTTAGTGTTGTAATTCCTCTCTCCTTGCAAAACTCTTCCAAATTCGTTATTTTATATTTTGACAATGATCCAAGAAATGTTTTGAATATTATGATATTACAATCAAGTGTTAAAACGTTTGATAATTCTTGAATATCATGTGTTTGATCTTTTACTTCAATGTTATCATCAATAAACCAACTATTATTTTTATAAACACATACAACTTTTGGATAATCCTTAAAAGATGTATGATAAAACTTTTCTGTATTACTATTATAAATAATACAATGTATCTTATAAAATTCATTTAGGTATAAAATAGATGAAAGGTAATTTAATTCCTGTAATCCATTCTGGATAACTTTAACTGTAAAGTTCTTATTATATTTATCATTCTTTTGAACATTACCGGCTATTTCAAGCTTTTTATTTACAATGAAAGAGTTTCGGTGTGATTTTTCGATATTATTGTATTCCAATTCATTATTCCCTATGATTAATTCACAAATATCTTTAACACCTACTTTTTCAATAATAACTTTTTCTCCTTCAGTATATTTGATTGTTTGGATCTTTTTTGAATATTCATTATTTAGATGTTGAAAACTGTCGATTAGTTCCATTGTATTTGTATATAATTAGCAACGATATTTTAAATACTATCAAATTTATAAATTATACCTTTATAAATTATACCTTTATAAATTATACCTTTATAAATTATACCTTTATAAATTATACCTTTTTGAATATTTTATTATTTCTTTATCTTCTTTATTAAATGAATCTATTGTAATTATATCTTCTATACGATTATCCCTTACTTTACTCTTTTTCTTATTCTTATTTTCTTTAATATTCTTAATTTGTTTTTCATAACTATCTTCTACGTTAGAATCATTAGTTAATTCATTTTTAATCCTAATAAAAAAATCATTAATAACTTTATCATCTAACTTATTAAGATTAACAAAAATACCATTTGAGTTAGTAGTATAAGAACAATCGTGATATGTTAAGAGTTTTATATAATTTTGATGATTATTTATTTTATCTATATTTTCATATATATATTGAATTTGATTATCTCTATCCATCTTATACTAAAATATGAAATAAATAAATACAATATTTAACACATTAATTAACACATTTTGCAATAACCTGAACTTTATCTGATTTATACTTAACACGACACCCCACCACACTTATGGTAAGTTTTTGACCAATATGGAGGTCATCTACATTGTAAATACTTTCGCTAAAATAATCTCTGGGAATCATTATAACCACAGGGCTTTCTTCAGAAGTATCTGTTTCTTTTATCTTAATATAGGATACAACACCCATTTTATTAATATTTGAAATATATGTATCCATGATATCACCTTCGCTTGGAGAAATTACATTCGCTTTATACTTAATCTTATATCTTACAGAACTCTTATTATCATTGATAACAACTTTACCCATACTTTTGCTAATCATCTTAACAGAACCTTTAACTACATATCCATCTTCGAAGCAATAACCTTCATGTATTTCTTTAAGTTTTGTTTTAATTGTATCTTCCAAATTATTATTTATTTCATTTGGATCAATTTCAAGATTAGTTTCGAGCAATTGTTCTACAGAGAAACCCATACTTTAATATTACTATATATTGTTTTTTTTAAATATTTCAAATTTAAGATATATATTTCAATAAAAATAAATCATAATTGAAAAACTTAAAATTAACTCTGAGAGAATATTCAAACAATAATCTGATAAACTCTTTACTAATTATATTTTGTTTCCTTTCATCATAATCTTTATTTACACCATATTTTCTATAACTTTCCAATAATATTTTAATACGCACTTCATCTTCTTTTCCATCAATACTCTTTTCAAATGCTTCGATACCCGTTTTATTATTAATTTTCTTTTTAATTTTGGTGATTAAATCACTTTGGTATCTATCAAAAGAAGTTTTAAAACTATCTGAATATTGTTTTAATAGTGTCACTGGTTTAACACCTTTATTTCCAATAACCTTACCCGGGACTTTATTATCATACGTAGCACTATCAATAATTTTAAATGTATGGTCAAAATTATCATCTTTGAATGAATATCCCCATATTTTTGTTGATCTAAAAAATCTCTTTTTTACTTCGTTTGATGAGTAGTTTTGCTTGAGTATATTACGACCCACATTATCTATTTCAGACCATTTATCATCAACATATTCAAAATATGTGAAATCATCTAATACTTCCTTCTTTGGATTTTTATAATATTCAATTGTATTAAATAAAAAGAACCCAATTGGTTTCCCTTTCTTTTCATCTAATATATGATATCTTTCTGAATCATCAATAAAAACTAAATTATTTTTGAAAAACTCAAATACAATTTTATCAATTTCATCAATGATACTACCTTCACTATTTATGTATTCGCACAATATTTCTTTTAATAAGACAACTTTTTCTTCATATTTTAAACTATCAATGTAATAATCGATTATTTTATCTGGTTTTATTTCGGGAATATATGTTCTATAATACCTTAAATCTTCACTAACCATATCAAGTCGTTTTTTAAGGACTTCATAAACATCATTGTAATTTAGATTACATGTGATATCATCCTTAATTTCTATTTTTAAATTAGTTGAATAGTTATAGTTTTCTTTATTTTCTAATTTTTCATATAATGTTCTATAGATGTAAGGTGTATAGATATCTCTATTATAAAATGGTTGAAATAAATAATAATCATTGTTTTCAATAATATAACCACTCATATTATTATTCCATATGACTAATTTATTATCTATAATAAAATCAAGTGAATGATATATTATCTTACGATTTGT
>MDSZ01106100.1_pt1 | contig 10961 bp, 11 predicted proteins | sample 811201 | NCBI WGS metagenome assembly MDSZ01 (sample SAMN05326647, study PRJNA326480) | marine metagenome | isolation source: seawater | place: Indian Ocean: North | collected 2010 | reverse complement strand
GCATCTAGACTTGTTCGGCTAGCGAGTGTGTCCTCCGAATTTTGGCCTGCGGGTCGAAGAAAATCCTCGAATTTCTTCATTGCACCTGATTGCCTTGCAAGGTCTCTTGCTTGTAAGATATGGCAGGTGGATTTCCAACCTGGGCCGAGAATCTGTCGTGCGACTAATCGCCATGCTGCAGTCTTTCCAACTCCTGCTGGACCAGTGATAAGTAAATGTGGAGGATCTCCTGCCAAACTAGCCTTGATAAATTGGTGCTGAATATTTTCAGGGACTGCTAACTGAACAAAGCGTGTTGGCGCGTAAGTTGTCAGCCACGAAGCCATCAGAACTTGCGGGGGTCTCGCGGTCTTTGAATAAGACGATTCAAAGGGCTTCTAAGGTCTTGTGGCCCTGCTTGCGGGGCTTGACAAAGATTCTGAATCCGCATGACTTGCAAGAGATTCCAGAGCGAGCGCCCTCGAACTTATCGAGAAATCCACAATTCAGACATTTGTAGTCTACTGGTTTTGCCATCGAGCCGCCGACTCGCCACTCCCATTTGAAGCCGTCGCTAGAGTCCTACTCAGATGCGTCTCTAGCATCGCGGCAAATTTCGATGAAGTTCTGAAACATTTGTTGTCCATACTCGGAATCATTTACTTCTGGATGAAACTGCAGGCCGAAGCGGTCTCCTTGGTCGTTTTCCATGCCTTGGACTTTGCAAGAATCGCTACTTGCTGTAATGAAAAAATTGGGTGGCATCTCGTCCACCTCATCGTTGTGTGATTCCCACACCGTTTGTGATTGTGGGGTGTTTGCAAATATCTTTCCTCCCCCATTAACTAAACTAATCTCGGCCGCACCAAATTCTGGCTCTACAGCTACAGTCGCTGAACCTCCATAAAATCCTGCCATGAATTGATGTCCTGCACAGATTCCTAAAATTGGAATCGATAATTCCAGATATGCTCCACAATTTCCCAATTCACCTGTAATGCCAACTCTAGCAGCACCCCCTGAAAGGATCAATCCGTCTAATTTACGTAATTCAGATACTGGTGTGCTGTTTTCAATTATTTGTGTGTCGACCCCTAAATATCTCAGCATCCGCCATTCACGGTGAGTCCATTGACCTCCGTTATCTACCACATCAATGACGAGAGGGTTGTTTGTCATTGCACCGGGCAATGGTTGGCGCTCAATCAAGGTGACGTTGGTCACAGGTCTGCCAATTCGCTGAGGTACAAGATTCGCATGCTGTGTTCAAATGCTGCCGCGTGCCCCCATGCTTCGAGTAAATCAGAACCCAATGCGTAGATGCCATGGCCTCTTGCCACGAATAGTTTGTTACCTGTTTGCTTGAGGGCTTCTGTAATCTCATTTAGATACCCTTCCATATCACTATACTGTACATCAACAATCGTTGCTCGACCATAATTTGTACGGCCCTCATAATCTGTAGGAACTAGTGCGTATCGGTCTTTTTCTAAACTCAATGTTGTAGTGTATGGTGCGGCAACATGTACACATGCCCCCCTGCCTTCGTGATCTAAACTCGCAATTGCTAGGGCCACACTATGTATTCGCCAATCTTCACTCGCTTGAATGGGTGCTGCATCGCCTAGGCGACCGGTGATCAAATCATTTTCATTCATCAGGCCAAGGGCTGCTCCTTGACGAGTAATGTGAACAAGATTGGGGACTGTTGTTGAGAGAAGGCTGAATGACCCGGCGGTGCCATGCAATAAACGCTCTTTGTGTAGTTGCCTACCCAAGGTTGCAAACATCCCTACAACATCCCCTGGGACAACAAAGCCGTCTCCTACGATTGGGGGCATTGGTGGGTTTTCCACATCCTGAATGTACTCTACAGCTGCTGCCATTCCCTGTTTGAGATTTTCATTTTCTTGGCGTAAACTCTCAAGTTCAACCTTTTCGTCACCATCAACCACCTTTTTACTCTCAACTATTTTTTCTTGGGCAGCCTCTATTGCAACATCTGAACCGGTGTGCATCCTTTGTGCGCCTGTCGGTGCCGATGGTGCAGCCATAGGTGGGCCCGTGCGATGTGGAGCGGCGCCTCCGAACATTGTTCTCCCACCCATCCCGCGTCCCGGCGGACCTGTTGGCGGACCTGTTGGCGGACCAGAAGGTGGGCCTGCTGGCGGCCCTACTGGTGGCCCTGTGATTGTTTTTTCAGGTGTTTTCTCCTCTTGATTATCGTTTTCCGAGGCTTCTTCGGTCATGTCCGCACCCAAACGTCGGAACGGGTGCCGATTAAATACAGGTCCGATGTCGCTTGCCCCCTCAGCCCCTGTAGTGTAGTGGCCTATCATGGAGCCCTGTCGAGGCTCCGACCCGGGTTCAAATCCCGGCGGGGGCGCCTAAATACGATACAATTAGTCGGTTTTTTTGGCCTCAAAACGACAAAGATTTGCCGTTGCAGAATAGGACCTTCGTATCTCAACATTGACATTGTGTCCAAGTATCTGAGTAAGATAGTTACTTGCGGATTCAAAATCACTGTTTTCAATCACTGCCCATCCTCTAACTATGCCGCCTTTACGAAGAAGTGGTAACAAGTCCGGTAAGTGACTTATTGTGTCGTGTGGTATATTCATCAGTAATAGATCAAATGATTCGGATAACTCATCTCGCTGTTTCAACTGGCGAGCGTCTGTGCATTCAATGGTCACATTAGGATGCTTAATGTTCATTTTGAGAAATTCGGTTGTGGCAGGGTTCATGTCATTAACAAATAGTTCTCCAACCAAATCGGATTCTGAAAGAAGAGGGACTATTGAGGGTCCCACTCCTGCATAGGGATCGCAAATTGATAGGGGCCTTCCTAATTCCGCGGATAAACGTCTGGCACAATCAAGAGTGCCTTCGCGCTCAGTGGAAAGTCGTGATGAATAGTAGACTTTCGATGGATCTACGGCTATCTTATGCCCACCTTCTGTTAGGAAGGTGTGTGTCGTTGGGTTTTCTCCATTCCTAACTCCAAGTAAAAAGAGGTCTCTGACCCGAAATTGTCCAGTTACCCCCCTATCTTCAAAGACTGCTCTTACTCTTGTATGCTGATGGAGAAAAGCTTGAGCGATTTCAGTTCCATATTGGCGTTGCATTTCATCCAATTTGATCAATATCAAATCTCCAATGAACTCATGCCTAGTTGGCCAATCAATCGATTCGAAAATCTCAACTGGAAGTAGGTGTTGAAGGTGATCCCTGTATGATTTAGGAGATGGTTTGGTATCAATTTCGTACACCTGATACTCGAGTAAATCACCCGTCAATATTCCGATGAATGGTATTAATCGATGTCCTGGTTCATCTGGATTGGTGATGACTCTGGCGCTCTCTGGAAGATTGTCGCCTGACTGTAGAGTTTGGAGTATTTTCTCGGTTTCAGCGCTCGGCACGCTCAAATGTTGCATGTCGCTCGTTGCGGCCCACGAGCGTTCTGCGCTTGACAATGACGGAGTGATACAATGCAGGATAATGGTCTCTGGTTGATTGGATTGGGGCCTGGAGATTTGAATCTAATGAGTCAATCTGCATTGGCCGGGGCACGTAACGCAGATTACCGCTTTCTTGAGGGTTATACTGCCCTTCTACCCCCTGAGGAAGTCGAATTGTTGGATGAGGTCGTTGGAACCTGGGAATTACGAATGCGTTCTGCGGTCGAAAACCCCGATGAATTGTTGAGTTTAGCACGCAAAACAAAGGTTGCTCTAATGGTTGTGGGGGATCCTTTGCAAGCAACCACACACGTGGATTTACAAATTCGTTGTAATGAAGAAGGGATTCCTTGTTATGTTGAGCATGGCATATCTATTACCACTATTGTAACTGGCGCTGTTGGACTTCAATCATACCGTTTTGGGAGGCAAGCAACGTTTGCATACCCCTATGGTGAATATTTACCAGTTTCTCCATTGGAAATTGTTGTATCTAACCGTACGAGGGATTTACATACACTTGTTCTTCTTGATTTAGACCCTACAGGGATGGGCAATGGTGAACAAAAACCAATGTCTCCAAAAGTAGCAATGGATGTCTTATGCAAAATGGCAGAAAAACTAGATGTGGATATTTCCGACTGGTCCATTGTTTTGTGCTCAGATATGGGTACAAAGGATCAATCAATCTTTGTCGGTTTATCTGATGAGATTGCGAAAATACAGCAAGGCCGCATTCATTGCCTAATTTTTCCTGCTAAATTACACGATGTTGAAGCTGATGCTTTGGCGAGATGGTGAACCGGAGGCGTCAAGCCTGACAAGGGGTTCGGAAATTCGGAGGGGATGGTGTGGCAGGTCCAAGTAAAGTCGAATTCCCCGGTCAGAAAAAACAGCGTATGCGTGCCCGTGGCACGAAAAGGGCATCTGAAGGTGTGCTTAAACGGCTAGAAAAGAATCTGAAAGAGTTGTTGGAAAATCCGCATGAGCGTATGCCTATCGTAGCATATGATATCAGGAGAGGGCGGAGAGACCCCGTGCAACGTTCTCTGAAAGAATGTCAAAAGGTGATTGCAAAAAAGAATGATAGGAAATGGTTGGGGAAACGAATGATGAAGAAACGTGGTGACTCTGTCGCTCGTGCTCTCGCTGGTTCTTTGCACGCCGCGCATGATGATGAGAGGAATATGGTTGGTGTCTTTGACCATCCCATCTTTGGTTCCTCATCTTTCGTCCGAAGGGGCGTTGCTAAACCTGTTCAATTGGTCTCATTCCAAAATCACGTCCACCCCAGTCAGCGACTCTTGGCTTGGGAAGATCATGCTAGACGCGGTTGGTGGTTTTATTCACTGGACGGGGGAATCATTTGTACTGGAAATGATGCTGTTCCGCCCATGGGTTGGTTACAAGAATCTTTGAAAGATGCTCCAATGAAATTTACTGAAAAAGATTCTGTGTACTATTCACCTAGTGCTGTGGAGGGTGCGGGTGTTCGCATTTCAATCAGAGATGAAATAGTAATTTTGAGTGAAAATGATTTAGATTCTGTAAGTGAAAAGGACTCTTTTGCCAGAACAATTGCAATCAGGGCTCTGCCTCCAAGATTATCTGATTTTGCAAAAGTAGAATGGGATTGGCGGCCTGAAGGTTGGCCGCAAGATGTTGATTTGTCACAATCAACTCAAGAGAAAATTGATGATGTTGTTGATTCTTGGTTAAATCTTGCATTGCCTGATGCAAAACTTACCTCTACTCTACGCAATGCGTTGTGTATGAATATCGACACGGGTTGTATCGTAGGTGAGCGATGGTGGCCAACGGAAGATTTGGCTGGAATGGTGGAACATGTTAGTGGTTCCGCTCCTGAAAAAGCGGCACTTGAATTGGTGTTTTCTGAGGCATTAATTGATGGGGGTTTGCACATAGGTGGAGGCTCCGCCGAGGTTACAGAAAGTCATGTTATTCGAATGGAAGAGAACTCTTGCCACGCGAATCTGGTTGCTTTGTGGCCCGAATGGGGATGTTTGATTCTAGAGGAGATTTACGGTATCACTGGAGATGATGCTGAGGCTATTGTAGAAAAGCAAACAAAAAGAAAACAGGGTTTTGGAGCATTCTTCAAAAAGATGGAGTCTGAGCGCTTGCAGCACCTTCTTCTATCGAGATTCCCTTGGAAAGAGGGGGATATGCTGGGCCTGTGCGGGTATGCGGATAAATTGATTCGAATGGCGCGAATTGAAGGGATAGGGTCGACTATTTCAATGGCAAAGAAGGGTAAAGAAGGCGGAGAAAAGGCGCTTGGCTGGGCTTGGATAAATGTCCATGAACGCGCTGAATCTGAAGGTTGGCATTTTGACTCTGATTCAAGAGACAAAGGTGGAGATTGGGTGCCAGCGCTAAAGGCATTGTATGATGCGAGTGAAGTGCTTGTAGAAGATGGATCTTCAGACGATTACATAGAGGCCATGAAAGCCTTTGCAACACGAAGTGGGGCCTCTGATTTTGTTGATGTCTGAGTGAAAAGCAGGCTCAAAACTTATTTCTCGGCCGGTATTGCTTCATGCATGGTCGCGATTGAATGTCCACATTGTGATGCGGACATTGAATTGGAGGAGGGGGATTTTGGATTGTTTGAATGCCCGTATTGTGAAGAAGAATTCGAATGGGAAAATGATGATGATAACACCATCAACATCATGCCAGCTGATAACTTCTCATTCTCTGACTTACTTTACTTTATTCCGATTTTGATTTTCTTTGGTGTCGTCTGTGGCATAGGGTTGGTGTGGGTGGTTATAGCATTGGCTTGGGGAGAGGGGATGAGTGCTTTTAGTCAATGAATGGGGAATTATATGGTCGAAATAGAATGTCCGCATTGTGATGAAATTGTCGAATTAGACGATGATGATTTTGGGCAATATGAATGCCCTCATTGTGAGGATGAATTCGAATGGGCAGAATCCATGATTAGCCATGGGGCAATACTTGTGGGTGATTTGGAGGGAGGGGGCGGCTCTGAATTGAGTGAAGATGACCTAGAAAACTTACTTGCTCTGGAATATTGGAAGCAATTCAAGATCGGTTTAGGACTCTCGACATTTCTTGTTCTACCATTAATGATGTCTATCGAAGGTTTCTATTATGGCCCTGAATTCAGTGACTTCGGATTGATAATTTGCTGGCTTTGGCCCATCACTGGAGTAAGTACTGCTCTCATTGGATTTGTAATCGGGAACAAGGGGCTTGGGGTTGGTGCATTGGTTGGGTGTGCCCTTAGTCCATTGCTATTCTTTTTCGGTTGTTTTGTTGTTGCTTCTTAGAATTTTTAGCCCCTAATGACGGGGTATCATTGAAGGTTAGGTGTTTAGTCGGGTTGCCATGAACTGGAAGAAGTTCGCTGGACCGGTCATTCTCGCTAGTGTCGCCATCCTCATCCTAATGGTAGCAGGTTCTGTAAACAGTGCGAAATATGACGAGGGGGATACGGTTGATGGAGCTGATGTTTGGGCTAATTGTTGGATCGCTTTGCTCTCGATTTTGATGTGCTTGGGTTCAATTGTTTGGTTTGCGTTCGCTTTGGGAACCAAGACACAAAAAACGGTATTCTTGTCTCAAAACCCGGATTCCCAACATATCACGGTTCCTCTTGCGAGTGATGCGCAGGGTACGGCCGTGCCCTCTACGATTGGAAATTCTCCGATGTCATATGTGCGAGAAAAAATTATCATCGAAAAATCTGAAGGGGGTACGGCGCAAATGATTGGGTTCTCCATAATTGCGGGCAGCGTTTTGAGTGTTTTACTGATGATTCTCATGGGATTCATTTGGATTCTTTCTGGAGTGGGTACCTGGGGGGGCGCAGGGACCTGTGACGAAACTTGTGAATTCTGGGGAGCGGGTGCTAAATTCAGTATGTGGGCATCTATCTTGCTTTTCCCCTGTGGACTGATCACTTTGGCGCGCCCTTGGTCCTGGTTCATGAAGACGGAGGACCTGTATCTTCCCGCTATTTCTAGAGATGTTGTGGTTGATGAAATCGATTATGAGTCTTTGACCGTTATTCAACTCAAAGAGAAATTAAAGGAGGAGGGTTTACCTATTTCAGGGAAAAAAGATGTTTTGATTTCTAGATTAAAGGAGCACCATGAATCTGCTCCGAATGAGAAGTTCTCTGCAGAGTGTGTCAATTGCAAATCTAATCTAAGATTCCCCAGTGAGTATTCAGGAAGGATTCGATGTCCGAATTGTCATACGGTGCACCAAGTATGATTTTCAAGAAAATCTGAGTTTGATGCATTAAAACTGGATTTTTGCACATTACAAAAATGCAGAAATAATCTGTTTAATAGAAAATAATCAAAATATCTTGGGTCAAATATTCAGAAGGGCTTGATCGATATCATTCCACAAATCCTCTACATCTTCTAACCCAATACTGACTCTAACAAATCCGGGGACGACGCCTGCTGCATGTCTGATGTCTTCGGGAATTGACATGTGACTTGAGTTAAATGGACATTCTATCAGGCTCTCGATGCCTCCTAGACTAGTTGCCTCAAAAATGATGTTTAAACCTCGCATAAATTTCAGAGCTGCTGCATCTCCACCTTTTACGACAAATGAAATCATGCCCGTCCCCTTGGGCATTATCCGTTGGCCTCTTTCGTAATCTGGGTGACTAGGTAGTGAGGGGTGAAGTGTGCGTTCAATCATAGGGTGGGCCTCTAGACGTTTTGCGATCTCGGCGGCGTTGGAACAATGTACCGGCATTCTAACTGCTAAGGTTCGCATTCCTCTCTCTAACAAATAGCAACAGTGAGGATCCGGAGATCCTCCAAAATGGACTTTCTTGGGGAACATTTCTGCGATTAAATCAGCACGACCTACGACTGCCCCCCCAACTATATCAGAGTGGCCACCAAGATACTTGGTGGTTGAATGAATTACAAGATCGCATCCCATTGCAATTGGTTGACAGCCCCATGGAGACGTGAAGGTGTTATCTATAACCAGCAATAGATTGTGTCTCTTCGCAATCTCTGCCATTGCTTCAACGTCACAAATTTTCAGAACAGGGTTGGATAAAGTTTCGATATACAACATCTTTGTATTTTCTTCAATTGCCGCTTCGTATGAACTAGGATCCTGCATATCTGCCATACTAACTTCTATTCCAAATCGTGGTAATTCTTGTGTCATCAACCCATATGTTCCACCATAAATATCGGTGCTGGCAACTATGTGGTCACCATTTGATAAAAGGCCCATTAATGTCGTCGAAATTGCAGCCATACCGCTGGCAAATAATTCGCCATCTTCTGCACCTTCCATCGCGCAAATCTTCTCCACACATGCCTCTGAGTTCACACTCGACAATCGAGAATAAATTAGCGTGTGCTGGGCTCCTGCTGCCCAGCCTGCATATCGTTCATCGGTTAGGTGATATGTTGAGGATTGGAAAATAGGGGTGTTAACTGCACCTTCGATCTGTTGTGTGCCTGAATGAACTGCTCGGGTGGCGAATCTTTTCTCTGAATTGTCATCTGCCATAACAGTCGTGGGCATAGTCCAGCACTTCAACAAATGGGAGCGGTAATATCACACAGAATCTTGTGCAATCCATTCAAGATATTTTTTCTCTGCATGAGCTGAGAACCAGATTATTTGGGGAGTGTCATACGGGTGATTGTTTGTAATGCTGCTGACTACATCTTCCACTTTGGATGCTTGTACTTTGACTTGGAGGCGCCATTCTTCTGCAGATTGTATCCCCCCATCCCAGCGATATGTTGAGCGGATCCTTTCATGTTGCACACACCCTGCACCAGCATCTACTAATTGCTGAGAAAATGCACCTACTTCGGCTTCTAGCCAGTCAATTGGTAAGGTGGTTTGGATGATTGTAATTTGGTCCGCCATGCGGTGCCGAGGGAGTAAATGTCCATGAAACCCCCTCCCCAACACTTGAAGGCCTAATGCAATGTCATAGGAAAAGGTGAGGGCGATGGATTGGGATGAGCCGATAGATTCTGGCCCTGTTCCAGCAAGTGGTTCTCAATTTGATGTCATTGTGGTTGGGGGGGGTCCAGGGGGCAGTGCCACTGCTACTTACATGGCTATGAAAGGTGCAAAGGTTCTACTCCTGGAAAAAGCAAGTTGGCCAAGAGACAAAACATGTGGAGATGCCGTTGGAGGAAAGTCTCTGAAGCATGTTGAAGAATTAGGGGTCAAACCCATACTCGAAAAAACTCCTCATTTCCGAGTGGATGCTATCGTATTTGGCTCACCTAATAACAAGGAGGTGCGAATTGCATTACCAGAAGACGAAGTCGAAAATCGTGAGGCTGGATATAGCCTACCTAGGAAACAATTTGATACTCTTCTCTTCCGTAATGCGACTGAAAAAGTGCTTGGCGCTGGAGGATCTGTCATTCAAAAATTTCTGGTGAAAGAAGTCCATGTTGAAAACGAGTCGGTAACTGGTGTCACGGGCACGCATGATGGTGAAATTCTCAACTTTAATGCTCCAATAACTATTGGTGCTGGCGGTTATACTTGCCCCGTTGCAAGGGCAATCACTAGACATCATGATGAACCAATGGTCGACAAATGGCACTACTGTGATGCATATCGAGAATATTGGACGGGGGTGGAAGGTTGCGAAGATTGGAAAGGTGCAATTGAAATTCACTTCATAGATGGTGTAGTTCCAGGTTATTTCTGGATTTTCCCGGTAGGAAATGGCGTGGTAAATGTAGGCATCGGCATGGTTATCGGAGAGCGTGAAAAGGAGAATACGAAGCTCAAGAAGCTGCAGAAATGGGTAATAGAAGAATCTCCCAAATTCAAGAAGCGATTTGCCAACGCGGAGATGGTTCCGAGAACGGGCAAGGCATGGCAATTGCCATTTGGTAGCCCAAGGAAGAGGGCTCCGTCCTTCCAACCAAGGCGATCTGCTATGGGTGGCGCAATATGTGTCGGAGATGCAGCGTCACTAGTGGATCCATTCACTGGAGAAGGTATTGGCAATGCTTTACTCTCTGCAAAACTTGCTTCAACGGTTTTCGATCTGAAAATACATCAAGATGGTTTTACTAAAGAATCGGCAGATGAATATCAAAATAAGTTGTGGGAAGAACTCTCTGCGGAATTAACAAACTCATACAAACTACAGCGTTTAGTCAAGAAAAAGTGGTTGATGAATTTCTTCATAGGTAAAGCCGTCAAGAAAGAGGAGTTGCAAAGAGCGCTCACTGATATGATCGCTTCTAAGGAGGCCCAGGGCCAGTTCCACTCAAAATGGTGGATGATTAAGACGCTCTTATTCTGAGGTGTGTATTATGGATGTGGATTTGAAGGATATTGATGCTGTTTTCCTTGATTTGGATGGTACGATCTATCTTGGGGGTGACTTAATTGGTGGGGCTTTGGACTTCCTTGCTCGGTGTGATGAGAAGGGTGTTAAGCGTTATTTCTTATCAAATAACAGTAGTAAATCAGTAGCACAATATGTTG
>MDSZ01073876.1_pt1 | contig 10961 bp, 9 predicted proteins | sample 811201 | NCBI WGS metagenome assembly MDSZ01 (sample SAMN05326647, study PRJNA326480) | marine metagenome | isolation source: seawater | place: Indian Ocean: North | collected 2010 | reverse complement strand
TAAATAAAATGTTTTATATAAACATTTAAGAAGAGAAAGAAATGGGTTATTAATATTATTTTTATAAATTTTATCAACTTCATTATATGAAAATCTAGCCCGTGACTTGATTTTTGCTCTATGAATTTTAAAACCTTGAATTTTTCCATTCATTAGTAAATTAATTTCTATTACAACACATGCTCTTTCTTTTTTTGGTAAAATTGAACAAGTGTCGTTAGAGAGTTTTTGGGGAAACATTGGAATAACTCTATCAGGAAAATAAAAAGAGTTCCCCCTTTTCCTTGCTTCTATATCAAGGATACTGTCTTTATCCACATAGAAACTTACGTCTGCAATTGCAATCATAATTTTAAAATACCCCTTTCTTTCTTCAGACCAAACAGCATCGTCAAAGTCTTTACTATCTTCACCATCTATAGTAATGAAAGGTATGTGTGTGAAATCTCTGTGATTTAGAAGTTTCCTACTTGAAATTTCTTCTGAAATTTTTATCATTTTTTCAGAGAAATTTTTCCTTAATTCATTATCTTTTATTTCCCTTTCTATCAAATCTTTTAAATAAATTTCTTTTCTACTTTTTTTTTTTATTTTTTTTCTCATTAATTATTTCTAATGCCTCTTTTAAAGTAATTTTTTTATCCTTAAATTTTTCTGGTAAAGAAAAGTTCTTCTTATTTATCGAAAAATAATCAGGCCTTCCTTTGATGCCTTTTTTTAAAACTATTTTTTTTTTGGATTCAGGGTCTATACCAATTATTACTTCTTCGGTTTGTTTTTTTTTTTGATTGATTAGCTCAACAGCCCTATTTATTCCAACTTCTAATACATCATCATCTTTAAGCGAAATAAATTTATTTTCATGTTTGATGTATGGTCCATAAGGTCCAATTGAAGCAGTTATATCTTTCTTCGATTCGGGATGAATTCCAACTAATCTTGGCAATGAAAGAAGTTTTGAAGCACTTGATATGTCAATCTCATCATTGGGTATATTTTTTGGAATACTAACTCTTTTTGGCTTAGAAGTAGTATCTACAAGCTCAAGATATCTTCCATATTTTCCACTTTTCAATAATATTTTTTTATTTGTTTTTGTATCTATACCAATTAGAACCCCATCCCCAAATAAATCCTTATTTTTTTCATCAGAGCCCAATGGGTAGCTATATTTACAACTACTATCTTTTTCTTTGTTAAAGTTTGTACATCCAATAAAGGGTCCAGTATATGAAAATTTAATAGTAAGTCTTCCGTCTTCACATTTCGGACAATTTTTTTCTTTAAGTATTTCAGGACTTATTTCATTAATTTTATTAATTACTTCAGTGATACTTTTTTGTTCAACTTCCTTTACAGTATTATTTAAAATTTTTAGAAAATCATTTAACGTATCCTTCCAATTTATTTTTGATTCAGTAATTAAATCAAGTTGTTCTTCAAGATTTGCTGTAAATTTAAAGTCAACAAATTTTAAGAAAAACCCATCTAGAAATTTAGATAATATTTTCCCCTTAGAGGTTGGAATTAAAGATTTATTTTGAATTTTTACATAATTTCTTTCTTCAAGTTTAGTAAAAATTGAAACGTAAGTTGAGGGTCTTCCAATTCCTAATTCTTCTAACTTTTTTATTAATCCAGCTTCAGAAAATCTATTGGGGGGTTTGGTAAAGTTTTGTTTTGAATTTACGTCTATAAGATATAAATTTTCTTTATTTTTACAATCAGGAAGATCTTGTAATTCATCATTATTTTCAGAAAAATTATAAATCTCTTTAAAACCTTTAAATTTTGGAATATTTCCTGTTGCTTTTAGAAAAACTTTACTACTTTTAATTTTAAAAGTAGTTTCTAAATTAATACTCGAGGACATTTGGGATGCATAAGTTCTTCTCCAAATTAAATCATATAACTTAAATTGGTCTACTGATAATAAATTTTTAATTTCATCTGGTTTTTTACTAATATTTATCGGTGTGACAGCCTCATGACCTTGTTGCACAAATTTTGATTTTTCTTTAAAAATGTTTTGTGGATTAGAAAGCATCGATTTACCATGCTGACTTTCTATTATTGATCTAAGTTTGTTAATTTCAGAGGGTTTCATAATATTAGAGTCAGTTCTATGATATGTAATTAGAGCACCGAGTGAACCAATGCCGTCTTTTAATTCTTGAGCAAGTTTATTAGTATACTTTGGACTAAATCCAAGCTTTGAAGATGAATCCTGAAGTAAAAGTGAATTTGAAAAAGGAGAATATGGGTTTCTTTTTTTTTCTTTTTTTAAAATTTCATCAATAAAAAAATTTTCATTTTTTATTTTATTAACGAGTTCTGATGCAGTTTTTTCATCTGGTAAATAAAATTTATCAACCTTATTTCCATTTTCTTCTATAACTGAACAATTAATTATATTACCATTTTTATCCTTTAGTTTAACAGAAATTTCCCAAAATTCTCTTGCCTGAAATAGGTCTATTTCTTTTTCTCTTTCAGCAAGAACTTTTAAGGCAGGAGACTGAACTCTTCCTGCACTCGAACCAAATACAGTTCTTCTTTTTGTGATTGGAGAAATTTTGTAGCCAAAGAATCTATCAAGAAATCTGCGTGTAATGGCAGCCTGAACTAGGTTTTTATCAATATCTCTGGGGTTTTGTATTGCTAAATGAATATCTTCTTTTCTTACAGCAGTAAACTCAATTCTTTTGAATTCTTTATCTTGAATAAGTTTTTTTTCTTTACATATTTCCATTACGTGCCAAGCAATTAATTCCCCTTCTCTGTCAGGATCAAGTGCTAGAAAAATTTCTTTAGAATTTTTGATTGATTTTAAAATTGGGTCGATTTTTTTTTTATCTATTTCCCAGTTTTTAACGAAAAAATCATTTTTTTCATCTATCCCAATTCCACTTTTAGGAAGATCTCTAAAATGACCTATACTAGCTACAACTTCAAAACTATCGTCTAAATAATTTTTAATTGTTTTAGCTTTGGCTGGTGACTCAACAATAACTAACTTCATAATAATTTTTCTTAATATATATAAAAAAAAAAATGTTAAAATTAAATTTTATTTTTTAAAGTTTAATTTTGTTTCATTTCCTAATATCAATCTTTGAATATTATTATAATGTTTTAAAAATATTAAAACGGTAATTAATATAAAGATTTTTAATTGAGGGTCGTTAGTAAATATAAAAATATTAAGAGCCATCATACTAGCTGATAAAGCTGACAAAGAAGAATACTTAAAAATTATAGCTATAAAAGCCCAAACAAATAAAAAAACCAAACTCACAGGAAAATTATAGGCTAATAATATTCCAATATAAACCGCTACTCCTTTTCCTCCCTTGAATTTCAACCATACAGGAAATAAGTGTCCTAGAAAAACTGATATAATTGCTAAACCTACAAAATTTGTACTTAGAAAAAAAAAATAAATAATAAAAAAACTTTTTAGGATATCAAGTAGCAAAGTAGATAAACCTAATTTCCATCCACTTAATCTAGCAATATTTGTAGCACCAATATTTTTCGACCCACCTAATCTTGGATCATTTTTTTCAAAAATAATAGAAAGTAGAAGTCCAAAAGGAATAGATCCAGCTAAATAACATATGAATGCTGTATAAATTATCTCAGTGTAGTTTATAAACAAGTCGTCCTCTTATAAATGTCATAACATTTTTACCTTCAACTAACATACCATCGAATGGAGAGTTTTTAGATTTACTGAAGAAATTTTCTGTATCAACTTTCCAAGATTTTTTTGGATCAAAAACAATTAAATCTGCATCGGATTTTTCTTTTAATGACCCTATTTCTAAACCTAAAATTTTTGCTGGATTTGATGTTAGTAAAGGCATTAGCTCTTCCAATTTTAAAAGATTATTTTTATGGAGGCTCAACGACAATGGAAGAAGTGTTTCAAGACCAACACCACCAAAAGCTGCTTGGGCAAAAGGTAATCTTTTTGCGTCTTGATCGTGCGGTGTATGATCAGAGGTTATTGCGTCTATTGTACCATCCTTTAATCCTTCGATAATTGCCAGTCTATCTTCCTCTGTTCTTAAAGGTGGAGATAATTTTGCAAAAGTTCTATAATTTTCGAGAGAAAATTCGTTTAAAATAAAATACGGAGGAGATGTATCACACGTTACAGGTAATCCTTCTATTTTTGCTTTTCTTATTGCATCAACACTTTCTTTAGTTGATATATGACTTACGTGGTATCTACACATAGTATCTCTAACTAACCACAAATCTCTTTCGATAATCATCACCTCAGCAAAACTTGGAATACTAGATAATCCCATTCTGGTTGATATTTCACCTTCATTAGCGTTACCATCTTTACTTAGATTAGGTTCTTCAGCGTGCTGGATTATTAGGCCATTAAATGATTTTGCATAACTTAAAGCTTTTCTCATTACTCTGGTATTTTCAATGCTTTTATTTCCGTCAGTAAAACCAACTGCTCCCGACTCCTTCATTAAATGCAATTCGCATATTTCCCTACCTTTAGACTCTCTTGTAATACAACCTGTACAAAAAATTTTTGCCAAAGCCACTGTTCTTGCTTTTCTTTGAATGCTTTGAATTATCGCCGCTTGGTCTATTGGTGGGTTGGTGTTAGGCATACAGACCATCGAAGTTATACCACCACTTGAAGCTGATTTTGACGCACTTTTAATTGTTTCTTTGTGTTCTGAACCAGGGTCGCCGATGTTAACTCTCATATCAACAAGTCCAGGAGATATTAAAAGATCTTTACAATTAACTATTTCAACTTTTTCTTTTACAGTTTTTTTTAAATCTTTTCCAATTTTTTCAATAAGATTATTTTTAATATAAATATCGGATTTTAAAATCTTTTGTTTTTTAGGATCAATAATTGACCCATTTACCAAAATATAGTTTTTGATATTTTTTTTGTTTGTGTCAAAAGGGCTGTAATTAATCAACTTATGTCCTCATTCTTTTTAACAAATGTTTTAAGACATGCCATCCTAACTGCAACTCCCATTCTTACTTGTTCAAATATAGCAGATCTATCGAGATCATCAGCTAGTTCTGAATCAATTTCAACACCCCTATTCATGGGGCCAGGGTGAAGTATCAAAGCATCAGATTTTGCATAATTTAGTTTTTCTCTATCTAGCCCATAGAATCTAAAGTATTCTCTTATTGAGGGTACAAAGGACCCAGACATTCTTTCTAATTGTAACCTTAACATTATAATTATATCCACATCATTCAATCCATTCTTCATATCGAAAAATACTTTCACACCAAGACTTTCAATATTTTTTGGCATAAGTGTTGGAGGACCAATAACTCTTACCTCTGCTCCAAGTGTATTTAATAAATGAATATTTGATCTAGCAACTCTGCTGTGCATGATATCTCCACATATAGCGATTTTTAATCCTGAAATCTTTTTCTTTCTTCTTATAATTGTTAGAGCGTCTAATAACGCTTGAGTTGGATGTTCATGTGGACCATCACCTGCATTGATAACTCCACAATTTACTTTTTCAGATAATAATTTAACTGCTCCAGCATCATTGTGTCTTACTACAATTACATCAGGTTTCATTGCATTCAGGGTCATTGCAGTATCTATTAAGGTTTCGCCTTTCTTTATAGAACTAGAATTTACAGAAATATTAAGCATGTCTGCTCCAAGTTTTTTTCCAGCTAATTCAAATGATGTTCTTGTTCTGGTTGAGTTTTCAAAAAAAATATTTATACACGTTTTATTTTTTAAGTATTCAAGCTTTTCATTTTTACTATTAAGATGTTCAACAAAAGTTTGAGAAAGATTTAATAAATAGTTTATTGAAGTAGGAAGTAAGCCTTCTATACCAAGCAGATGCTTATGAGGATAAATTTGAAATTCCTCTGTCATTAAAATTGAATTTTATACTCAAAAAAAAAATCTTCAACTTGTTATTGAATAATATTCTTTTTTTTTAAATCTGTGATTTCCTTATTCTTAAGTTTTACAAAACTCTTAAGAATTTCATGAGTATCCTGTCCAAGTATAGGCGGAGATTTGCGGTATCTAATCTTTGATTCTGAAAATTTAATTGGATTTGCAATTAAATCCAATTTAGTTTTAGATTTTAGATGATTCATAGAAATTTTCATTTTTCTGAAAACGACTTGTGGGTCTTCAAAAACTTTTTTTATATCGTTTATTGGTCCACAAGGCACATTCACTTTAAGTAACCCATGAACCCATTCTTCGATTCGTTTGGTTTTCATAGTTTTTTTTAAAATTTTATTAAGTTCGTCTCTATTTTTAACCCTAGAGGAATTGGTTTTGAACTTTGGGTTTTTATATAGGTTTTCAAGATTAGCAAAAATACAAAAATCCCTAAATTGTCTGTCATTTGCTATTGCAAGAACCATTAAGCCATCCTTAGCTATTACTGTTTGGTATGGAACTATTGAGGGGTGATCGTTTCCAATCCTTTTTGGAATTTTTTTAGATATTAGGTAACTTTGTGCAACATAACTTAACCATGATATTTGAGCATCCATCAAAGAAATATCAATTTGTTGACCAAGAGAAGTTTTTTCTCTGTATCTTAAAGCTGATAAAATTGAGATACAAGCATATAAACCTGTAATAATATCTGATACTCCTACACCAATTTTTGTTGGATCTCCTTTTTCCTCTCCAGTAATACTCATGATTCCACCCATAGCCTGAACAAGATAGTCATATCCTCCCCTTTTAGAATATGGACCACTTTGTCCAAACCCTGTAATAGAGCAATAAATAATTTTTGGATTGATTTTTTTAACACTCTTATAATCAAGACCATATTGTTTTAAATTACCTGCACGAAAGTTTTCAACTAGCACATCACAGTTTTTTATTATTTGTGTTGCTAATTTTTGTCCCTCTTTCTTTGTCAGATCTATACAGACAGATTTTTTATTCCTATTAACACTTAAATAGTAAGCACTTTCTCTTGGATATTTAGCATTAGAATCAAGGTATGGTGGCCCAAGATTTCTAGAATCATCACCAGTTTTGGGTCTTTCAACTTTTATTACATTAGCTCCCAGATCTCCAAGGATCTGTGTTGATGTTGGACCAGCTAAAACTCTAGTCAGATCAAAAACATTTATACCTTCTAAAGGTTGTTTGATTTTTCTTTTCATTCTAAATTACTGATAAAATCCTTGAGAATAATATTTGCCGCATATTTATCTATTTCTTTTTTTTGCTTTTTTTGATTTTTAAATAAGTTTTTTGTAAGATCTACTGCTTCAATACTAGTATAACTTTCATCCCAAAAAAAAATAGGTAATTCGTATTTATTTTTTTTTAAAAAAGTGTCTAAATTTTTTGACATATCCTCGATAAAGTGACACATCTTATTTTTGGATAAGTCGCTATTAAGTGGAAGGCCAACCAGAATCCCAGAAATTTCAAAATCTACTAAAACTTTTTTTAAATTTGGAAAAAAATTTGCATCTCTTTTCATAACTTTAAAGGGAGTTGAAATTTTTTTATCTAAATCACTCATTGCCAGACCTATTTTGACTTTACCGATATCAAGACAGATTATTTTTTTCTGAAAAGTTTTTTCTAAAAACTCTTTTATATTGCGAATTAACATACCTGGTGCTATTTATAAGTTATATCATTGTTTAGCTATTTTATTTATGTCTATAGATAATTCAACCGTAAGAAAAGTTGCAAAACTTGCAAGAATAAAAATAAATGACCATTCTACTGAAGAGAGGCTCAAATTAGAGCTAAATAATATTTTAGGATGGATTGACGAACTAAAGAAGGTTAATACTTCTGACACAAAACCAATGCTTTCAGTTTTTAATGAATCAATGCCGCAAAGAGAAGATTTACCTAATAATAAGTATTCTAGTGAAGAAATTCTTAAAAATGCTCCAGAAAAAAAATCTAATTTTTTTGTTGTACCTAAGGTAGTGGAATGAAACAATTTTTGGAACTAACTATTACTAGTGCAATTCAGGGTCTTGAAAATAAAGATTTTTCTGCTAAAGAACTAACTTCCTTTTATATCAATCAAATAAAAACTTCAAATTCAAATTCTTTTATAACTAAAACATTCGATAAAGCTCTTGAGATGGCTGAAAATGCAGATAAAAAAATTTCTAATAAAAGTAAATTAGGTTTATTAGAAGGTATACCAATCGGAATGAAAGATTTATTTTGTACGGATGGTATAAGGACAACTGCAGGATCAAAAATTCTTCAAGATTTTGTTCCTTTTTACGAATCCACTGTTTCTAAAAATTTATGGAATGAAGGTGCAGTTATGTTGGGAAAAACTAATATGGATGAATTTGCTATGGGTTCTGCAAATACCACAAGTTATTTTGGAAATGTTATAAATCCTATAAAGGCTGATGGAGATAGTAGTGATTTAGTTCCAGGAGGATCTTCTGGCGGATCAGCATCTGCTGTTGCATCTAATCTATGTCTTGGAGCAACTGGTTCTGATACTGGGGGATCTATAAGGCAACCAGCATCATTTTGTGGTTTAGTAGGACTTAAACCAACTTATGGTAGATGTTCACGTTTTGGAATGGTTGCATTTGCATCATCTCTTGATCAAGCTGGTCCTTTGACCAAAACTGTTAACGATTCAGCACTAATGCTTCAAGCGATGAGTAGCCACGATGAAAAAGACTCAACTAGTTCCAAAAAAACAATCCCAAATTTTTTAGATTATAAAGATTATCCTTTGAAAACAAAAAGAATTGGTATTCCTAAAGAATATATGATTGATGGTTTAAATAAAGATATTCAAAAGTCATGGGATAATTGTTTAGATTTATTTAAATCTTTAGGATGTGAGGTTGTCGAAATTTCTCTCCCACATACAAGTTTTGCTTTACCAACATATTACATAATTGCGCCTGCTGAAGCATCTGCCAATTTAGCAAGATATGACGGAATAAGATACGGTCACAGAAAAAAGAGTGATGATCTTAATGATCTTTATGAGTTGACAAGAGCCGAAGGTTTTGGTGAAGAAGTTAAAAGAAGGTTAATGATAGGAACTTATGTTCTTTCTGCCGGGTATTATGATGCTTATTATTTAAAGGCTCTAAAAGTTAGACAACTTATTTTTAATGACTTTACAAATGCATTTAAAAGCTGTGATTTGATTTTGGCGCCTACCACTCCAAATGTGGCTTTTAAAATTGGTGAAAAACAAAACGACCCTTTAGAAATGTATCTTAATGATGTATTAACTGTTCCTGCGAGTTTAGCTGGTTTGCCAGCTATTTCTGTTCCATCTGGAAAAAACCAAGATTTATTACCTATTGGTATGCAATTAATTGGAAAACCGTTTGATGAGATTTCAATACTCTCTGGTGCTGATTTAATCGAAAGATCTTTAAATGAATAATCTAATCAAAGGGAAAAAAAATGAGTGGGAATTAATTTTAGGTCTTGAAGTTCATGCACAAATAAACTCAAAATCAAAACTTTTTTCTCCTGCCCCAACAGAGTGGGGAGCAGAGCCTAACTCTCAAGTTAGTTTAGTTGATAGTGGTATGCCTGGAGCTTTGCCCGTTATAAATACGTTTTGTGTTGATCAAGCAATACTTACCGGTTTAAGTCTTAATGCGAAAATAAATGAAGTTTCAGTTTTTGATAGGAAAAACTATTTTTATCCTGATTTACCTCAAGGATATCAAATTTCTCAATTTGAACATCCAATAGTTAGTAACGGTTTTTTAATTATAGAAACTGAAAATGGAGAAAAAAAAATTGGTATTACCAGACTTCATCTTGAGCAAGATGCAGGAAAAAGTATTCATGATCAAGATATTAATAACTCATTTATTGATTTAAATAGGTCTGGTTGTGGCTTGATGGAAATTGTTTCTGAACCTGATATGAGAAGTTCTGATGAAGTGGCTCAATACGTTAAAAAATTAAGATCAATCTTAAGACGAGTTGGAAGTTGTGACGGTAATATGGAAAAGGGAAATTTAAGAGTTGACGTAAATGTTTCAGTTAGATTACCTGGGAAAAATTTGGGGACTAGATGCGAAATAAAAAATGTAAATTCAATCAAATTTATTCAACAAGCTATAGAATTTGAGGCTGCTAGACAGATTGATATTATTGAAAATGGTGGAAGTATATCGCAAGAAACTCGACTTTTTGATCCAACAAAAGGAGAAACTAGATCTATGAGAGGAAAAGAGGAGTCCCATGATTATAGATATTTTCCCGACCCAGACCTGCCACCGCTAATTATAACTAAACAAAAAATTGAGGATCTAAAAAAAATTCTTCCTGAACTTCCTGATGAAATGAAAAAAAGATTTTTACAAGACTATAATTTAAAAAATTATGATGCTGAAATTATTGTTAATGATCAAGATGTAGCAATTTTTTTTGAGGAATTAGTAAAAAAAAGAGATCCAAAACTAGTTGTGAGTTGGTTGACTGTTGAATTATTTTCATATTTGAAGAAAACAGAAACCAATCTTTCTGAATCAAAAATTTCAGTATCTAAACTTGGTGACCTTCTAGATATTATATCTGATGGAACAATATCAAATCGAGTGGCCAAAGATATTTTTGAAGAATATTTAAAATCAGAAAAAAATGCAAGAGAATTCATATCAGAAAAAGGTTTGGTTCAAGTATCTGATACCAATGAGTTAACTATAATGATAAATTCAGTTTTACAAGAAAATCCTAAAATGGTAGATGATTATAGAAATGGTAAAGAAAAATTATTAGGTTTTTTTGTAGGGCAAGTTATGAAGATTTCAAAAGGAAAAGCGAATCCTCAATTAGTTAATAAAATATTAAGAGAGGAGTTAAAAAAATGATATTTTTTCGGAGAGGTGGCCGAGTGGCTGAAGGCGGCGGTTTGCTAAACCGTTATAGGTGGCAACATCTATCGTGGGTTCGAATCCCATCC